>OGQD01001123.1_pt1 | contig 18247 bp, 10 predicted proteins | sample 1553091 | NCBI WGS metagenome assembly OGQD01 (sample SAMEA2580290, study PRJEB22360) | human gut metagenome | biome: human gut; feature: human-associated habitat; material: faeces | place: Denmark | collected 2008/2010
ATTCACTACCGGCGTCCCCGGTTAAAAGCGCCGAATGATGAGAGTAAGGAAAATCAGTTGCCACCTTCACCTGCGGAAAAAATCAGTCCGGAGATGGCGGAGAAGCTTGCCCTGCTTGAAAAACTGGGCATCACGCTGGATGACCTGGAAAAACTCTTCAAATCCCGCTGAACATAAACTGTAGTCAGATAAGAGAGACTCTTTACTGACTACAGTTTATATTAACAGGTGCAGTGAGTGATGTGCTCACTGTAGTTTATATTCAGTTTCCTGCTGCACTGTCTGTGGCTGAGCTGCCATCTGCCTGTTCCTTACATAAAACACGGCTTACTCACTACAGTTTATCTACCTGCTATAGCTTATGTTATGCCTGTTCTGCTTACCTCCGCTTATATAAGGAAGAGCGTATGCTGTCACTTCAGGGGAGGCAGTGTACGCAGGATCTCTGCAGCATCGCGCCCGTCACCTGTGAAAGGCACTGCCAGCGTGGCAGCCATATCCAGCGCAAAAACTCTGGTATAAACCTCCATCGAACGTGGATCCCTGTGACCAGCCAGTGCCTGGATGACTTTCCGGGGCTGGCGGTGATAGAGCATGTGCATGATATAGCTGTGCCGGAAGGTATGTGGTGTGACCGGAATCGAAAAATGCACGCCGTCAGCTTCAGCCCGCTTCACCGCCTGTTTCAGCCAGTTGCGCATTGTCTCATCCGTGACCGGCCATAACGGCTCCCGCCGGCGGGGCCGGGTGGTGATCATCCAGCTTTCCATCTGCCTGACATAGCTTATATCTGTCAGCGGAACCAGGCGCACTTCATCTTTTGGCGGGCGTCCGCGTCGCGCACGCACTTTTTCGGACAGGATCCGCACAAACGGTCTTACTCCATCCAGGTCAAATGATTCCGGCGTCAGCATCCGGGCTTCGCCAATACGCATTCCGGTATTCCAGAGGGTGGCGAACAGCATATGGTGACGCTGATCCGGCATATAGAAAAGAAGGGCACTCACTTCCGGGGCCAGCAGGTAGGCCGGTGTGGCCCCCGTGGAAGTGGCCATTCTTCTCAGGGAGAGCGCTGTTGCAAAATCCACCCCCGGCGCAATGGGTAACAGGGAGACGCGTTCTGGTGAATTCTGCAGGGGAATGACATTGTTCATGAGTTATTTTTCACGTAGCACACGCACTGTTTATGGATACAGGTATTCTGACCTGAACGCCCGGATCCTTCCACGACAATAAATCGCAGCGCGCGGATCCTTTTGTTTGATTATCACGCATTATTGCGGGTAAAACCAAATGCGTAAAGGCGCATTTTGCCGCAGGGATCCCGTCTTAAGCCAGTCATGGTGCGGGCTGAGGGCTGGTTTACCGTTTTTGGGAGAATTGGGGTAATGCCAGGATGAATGGGATCGGAGAAAACAGAGAAAGGGAACAGAAAGGGAGAAGGTGCACCACGTGTATTCTGGCCCGGGACGTCACCGTCCCCCTGACAGTTTGACTTTACACAGGAAGGTTGCAGACTCAGCATAATGACTGATTTATATGCAATCCTGCCCATGATTAATATAAATCATAATAATGATTATGCAGAAAATCACTTTCGATAAGATGTATATAATTACTACATTTCCATATAGCATTTTCCGCATAAAATAAGAAAATATATGTAAATAAAATGTATCAAGTCTGAGATATGATATTATATTAGTGCCTTATTCATTGCCTGATATCCTCTTTCCGTAACCTGCATGTACATGAATCTTACTCATGATTGCCACTCTCTTATTTATCCTAAGTCCTGTCCCCTCTGAACTGGCGTTTCCTGCGCTCAACTGATATCAAAAGAGGGTTAGCAGGCCCTGACATCAAAGCACTGATGTTATTTAATGTCGGGAGTAATATTTTATTTAATATCAGTTAGTGTCTCCGGTACCACTTCCCTGACACGTTATATCTTCAGATTTCCCCGGAAACAGGAGGTGACGAACAACAGCCTCATCCACACATAAATTAGAGCCAGCTAGCGCCAGCGTATGCCCGTCACCGTTAATAGTCAGTAACGGAGCTGAAAATTTATCTGCCATTTTACGGGCATTTATCCAGGGAGTTGTCGGATCATATTTGTGTGCCACAAACAGTAAACCGGATGGTAAAACAGTATTCTTCAGGCGTGTCTGTTGCAGATCGCGATGAATTGGCCATAATTCACAAAATTCAGGTAAATCGGACTGTTCCCTCTCAAAATTAACGGCCGGAAATGCGTCAGCAAGGGCTTTTTTTCGCGATTTTCGTTGTTCCTGTGATAATTGTTCATCACTCTGATCAACACATAATATTACACCCAGAGCATCACTGACTTTTTCCGATGCTATGGAAGAATTAAGTGCAGTTTCAATTTCATTGCTGACAATACCCTGAGAGAACTGACGTACGGCCGTTGCAAGTGTTGACCATGATGAGCGCCATAACAGAAGCTCTGTCGTTAATGATATGAGATCATCTGAAGATATACTTTCCCCCCTGCTGTCTGTTAAAGGAGAATTATGTAATTTTAATAAAAGCTGATGGAACTGATGTATTGCCTGATTCCTGTCTGAAGAAAGTGGACAACTTTTTGTCCTGGCACACCATGCAGCAAAACGATCAAACGTTTCCTGATAACTGTGGGCCTGCCTGAGTTTCCATGAAAAATTATCATTTAAATCATCAATATCAACGACACCGTCAAAAACTATAGTTCTGATACTGGATGGAAAGCGTTCGGCATATAAGGCTGCAATCTGTGTACCGTATGAATATGCTACAGCTGTCAGTTGTTTATCTCCCAGAGCTTGTCTGATGCGTTCAATATCATATACAGCCTCATGAGATCCAATATGGCGAATGACTTCAGCTCCTGTATTATGGATACAGGCATTAATTTTCTGTAAAATTAGTTGCTTTTCACTTACATTCACCAATCTTTCTTGATTGGGTTGCTGGCAGTTTATGGCAGGAAAGGACTGACCGACACCTCGTGGATCAAAACCGATAATGTCCCATGATTCCCGAAGATTGGTGACCGGCCAGTCAAAATTGATATAAGGATTAATTCCGGGTAATCCAGGTCCGCCACTTATTATAATAATACTCCCTTTACGTTTACTTTTTGCCGGCAACTTTGTCATCGCCAGTCTGACAAGTGGTATATTTTCATCTGACACATCCTCACCTGTGTCGGTATATTTTAGCGGTACAGATAGATATCCGCATAACAACTCAGGTGAAGAGCTTTCTGTACCAAACCAGTCACTGTATGGGCTGGTCATACAGGATTGCCACTCGATCTGTCTGGCAGACACAGTTCCGCAAAGAAAAACAGAAAAGATAAAGAATACTAAAGTCCTTCTTAAAGGCTTCATTATCACACGCATTGCATCTCCTGCATTGGTAAATTATTACCCTGACCAACAGACAGAATCCCCGGCGGTATAATTCTCACCGGAGATGATGACAGTTAAAGTTGTTAAAACGTGTACTTCAGACCGGCCGTCGTAATGAAGTTGTAATTTTCAATTCCAGCCCCGTTATTATTATGCTCCGAAGTATTATCACTACGGTCGTAAAGAGATGTATCCCCTTTTTTATTTGTGAGACGACTCCATACACCCTCGATGTACACTTTTGCCTCTGGGGTAATATAGTAACCGGCATTAACTGCAACAGAATAGTAATTCTGGTTTTTTACTTTGCTTCGGAATGTAGTTTGTCTTACATAATGCTCATCATTATCAGATCCCCTGACCCACCCGCTGTATTTAAATGCACCACCAAACTCAAAATTATCGTAACGGTAGTTTCCTGTCAGACCGACATAAGGAATTTTAAAATGTTGTTTATAACCAATCACTTTTATTTTATCAGGTAACGCTCCCGTTTCATTCCGGAAACCACCATTCTCACTGTAAATATAAGTTCCTCCTGTAGCATTAAAACTGTAACGGCTTTCCTGATAACCTGCCATAATAGCAAGGCGATAATCAGATTCTTTTAAAAACCAGCCTTTAACGTTCAAATCAAATTCGTTGGCATAATTAAGACGTGTATCAGGATGCCTGCTTTCATCTGTCCATGTTCCGGGAGTCCCGGAATCCATCCAGTCCTGATCAACCATATCCCCCCCCCGACTATTGAGAGTGGTCCAGCCAGCTGCACCAACAGATAACCATGGATTCAGCTCCCAGTTAACGGCGCCTTTAAGAATGGCGGCGTTACTGTATTTCCAGTCCAGTTGGCTGACTTTACGTCCACCTTCTTCAGGCTCATAAACCCGTTCTTTTGTTTTGCCACTCAGTGTACCTAAATTAATCTCTGTACTTATTTTCTCCGGGCCGAAGAAATCAGAAGCAGAAGCTTCCTGAGAACTGAATACCACAGGTGCTGCAAGCATAATTGCCAGAAGCTTAGTTTGCATAACAATGACTCCCTTCTGTCACTTCTACATATGTATATGATTCTTTTGATGTACACCGGTAAGTCAATTATCAGTACTTAATTTGTTTAGCTTTTGTTTAACCTAATAGTTTGTTTTTGTGAGGTATATCAATATATCTAAATGATATGCGGTAATGGTGTGTATGTCATCTGAACATTCTTTATGGATAGTCTGTATAGACAGAACTTAATGTTAACATGGCTATTTGTTTATATAGATAGTCATTTTTATCTTAATACATCTGGCACATTATCTATTTGATATACTGATATGGTTCTGTAATGAGGTAAGAGTTTAGCTACTAAATGGAGGGCCTGACGCAACTACAGGATATGAGGTGAAAATATCGTCCTGATATGGCATAGTGAAATATTATAGTCGCTTTCTTAACTTATCCGGGCCTGGATAAAGTCCTCAGTTTTTTCTGATGGATTGTTGGATTTTTTAAGATTTTTTTATCTTTTTACTTCAAAAAAGATCTTGTAATTATTGCAGTAAGTTGCATTGATAATGATTTTGCTATTGTATACAAAAAAACAGACCTCATAGCATAGCACTTTTAAATTTGTATATTACAATATACATAAAAGTCATGTCAATTATCACTTAAGGTTTGTTAAAAATCATATGAGCCATAAATTTTATTATGTTATCTCTTTCCTTCTCTCTCTGGCATCATCACCTTCGATAGGTGATGAAATGAATTGCCAACGTTATTTTTGTTTTGTTAATGGCATTGTTGAAATAAGGACTGCTCCCGAAGAATATCAAAACAAGCCAGTTCTGGTTGGTTCACAAAGTGACGGGCTATTAATTATTGATAATCATGCGGATATTGAGGATGGTATATTTTCCACACTTCATATTGGTAATGGATATAATGGTGCTGTTGATGTTATTAATGGTGCTGCTTTACATATGGATAATCGTTCAGGAAGCGCACCTCTTATTGTAGGTGCATTCGGTAATGATATTGCAGGAAAACTTAATATTTCTGGCAGAAAAAGTATAGTATCATATAGAGATACGCCCAGCAGTTCTGGACATAACGAATCTATTTATGTCGGTTTTGGGCCTGGTGCAACAGGATGGATTAATATTTTTAATGGTGGAGTATTTGAAGTTTTAAATAGTACTAATATATATGTAGGTTCAGATACTCCTGGTGGGGGAGATGGCAGTATCGTGATTGATGGCAGCAACAGCAAGATGACCGCAGATTTTTCTGAGGCATATGTCGGGCTTTATGGTAATGGTGATATTTCCTTAAAAAATGGAGGTCAGTTATCTGCCAGTAACTTATATATAGGAGGTAATGGTAGAGCCATTGTTAATATAAGCGGTACTGATTCCAGATTAATTGCAAATATGATAACCATATCAGGAAGTTCTGGTGCGCCGGGCATTTACATAGCAGATCAAGGAATTCTTAATGTAGATAACTACATCAATATAACTACGGCAAATGACACAAAAGGGAAATTATTCATCAATAGCGACATGCCTGGAACTATTGAATCTAAAGGGATTCTTTTTGGTGTTGGGAAGGCAGAGTTGATTTTTAAACATAACTCTGACAATTATGCTTTTTCATCACCTTTAATTTCTAAAAACACAGGTAATGGTATAATTAATGCAGAGAGTGGCGAGACGCATCTCACGGGAGATAATACCGATTATAGTGGTTTGTTGAATATTTTACCCACAGCAAGTATTGATATCAGTAGTCAAAAAAATATCGGCAAGTCAGTAATTGTTAATAATGGGGTGCTGCAAATAACCAGCCAGGATGACTGGACATTCAATAATAATATGACTGGTAACGGTTATCTTAATGTTCATACTGGTGGACATAATTTTGCTTTCCAGAATTCAACGAATACACAGGAATTTACAGGTACGCTGGCATTGTCTGATACACTCTTTGACTTGAGTGACGACAATACCACTGCACTAACTTCAGCACTAGTGCTTGCTGGGGTCGGGAGTGTGATAACTGCAGGTACTGGAACTCAGGTTATTAACGGATTTTCATTTGACGGTGGAGCCGTAAATTTCGGTGCCGTAACTCAGGGAGCTCAGCAAACTGAATCCCAGATTCAGGTTACTGACAATCTGTATATCAATGGAAATGGTGCTGTACGGGTTTCAACACCCACAGATGTGAATGGTATTCCACAGGTCATTAATTCTTCACTTTCATTGCTGGAACAGGATGACAGTAATGCCACCATTAAACTTGTAGATGCAAGTTCCGCAGTTGTAAAGGGGAATGGTGGAAACCTTCAACTGCAGGATGCCTCCGGGCAAGTAATATCCTCAGGTAAGCAAAGGAATATAGTTCAACAGGGAAAAAATGTTGCTAAGGGGGTATACGATTATCGTCTGACATCAGGGCCCCATAATGATGGACTGTATATAGGTTATGCTCTGACTCAGCTTGATTTGCTAGCCTCTGGTGTTGATGCACTCGTGCTTGATGCTGCAGGTACAACTGGAAATGCAGCAGACATGAGTGCCCGTATCACAGGTGCCGGAGACCTGGCTTTCAACAGTCAGAAAGGAGAAACCGTTTCTCTGTCGAATCAGGATAATGATTACACAGGAGTTACAGCTATCCGCGGTGGTAATGTCCTCATGAACAGCAACAGTGTTCTGGGACAGACCAGCGAGATTCGTCTGGCTACTGATACCCGGCTGGACATGAACGGTCATAGCCAGACTGTTGGTAAGCTTAATGGTGCTGCAGGTTCTGTACTGAACATCAATGGCGGGAATTTGACCCTGACTGATGATGGCGTATCTGCCGGTACTCTGACTGGAGGTGGCTTCCTGAATATCAGCGGCGGCGTCCTCGATATTACAGGAGGCAACCACACTTTTGCTGTCAGCACCATAATAGCAAAAGATGCAACTGTCCGAATGAACGATGTTTCCGGACTGGGTACTGGTAACATCAGTAACGCTGGGACATTATCTCTTACTCATGCCTCAGGCTTGCTAAGTAATAATCTGAGTGGTTCTGGTACAGTATCTTTGATCAATAGTGATACCCAGATTTCAGGAAATAACAGTAACTACTCAGGGCTGTTTGTAGTAGATACCAGCTCTCAGTTGACTGCCACTGGAGCGCAGAATCTTGGGATTGCTTCCGTGAGTAACCGTGGAATCTTGCAGCTGAACAACACAACAGACTGGCAACTTATAAATAATGTTACTGGAACCGGTAATGTCCGTAAAACCGGTTCCGGTTCACTGACTGTCCGAAGCAATGCTGCCTGGAGCGGACAGACAGATATTGATGACGGCTCTCTGATTCTTGGGCAATCTGATGCACCTGTCATGCTCGCCAGTAGCCTGGTCAATATTGCAAAGAACGGTAAACTTACCGGATTTGGTGGCGTAGTAGGGAACGTAACCAATAGTGGAAGCCTTGACCTGCGATCGGCGGCTCCGGGAAATATTCTGACGATTGGAGGTAACTACACCGGTAATAATGGCACGCTGCTCATTAACACAGTGCTGGATGATAGCTCTTCTGCAACCGACAAACTGGTAATTAAAGGCGATGCGTCCGGTAAGACCCGAGTGGCTGTTACGAATGTTGGTGGTTCAGGCGCTAATACGCTGAATAGTATTGAAGTTATTCATGTTGATGGTAATGCAGCTAACGCTGAATTTATTCAGGCCGGACGTATAGCGGCCGGCGCTTATGACTACACTCTTGGACGTGGGCCGGGAAGCAACTATGGAAACTGGTATCTGAGCAGTAGTAAAAATACTCCAGAACCAAGGCCTGATCCTGAACCCACTCCGGAAGGGCATGATAACAACCTGCGCCCGGAAGCCAGCTCCTATACCGCGAATATAGCTGCGGCAAACACCATGTTTGTGACCCGCCTTCATGAACGTCTGGGGCAGACGCAATACGTCGATGCAATTACCGGAGAACCGAAAGCAACCAGTATGTGGATGCGCCATGAAGGAGGACATAACCGCTGGCGCGACGGTTCTGGTCAACTGAAAACTCAAAGTAATCGTTATGTGATTCAACTGGGTGGTGATATCGCACAATGGGATTGGGGTGGAACTAACCGCTGGCATCTGGGGGTTATGGCTGGTTACGGTAACAACCATAGCAGTACAGGTGCAGTACGCACCGGATACCATTCAAAAGGCAGCGTAAATGGTTACAGTACCGGGCTGTATGCTACCTGGTATGCTGATGATGAGACTCATAACGGAGCTTATCTGGATACCTGGGCTCAGTACGGCTGGTTCGATAACCATGTGAAAGGTGACGGACTACCGGGTGAATCCTGGAAATCAAAAGGACTTACCGCCTCACTGGAAACAGGTTATGCCTGGAAAATCGGGGAATTCAGCAGCAACTATGGCAATCTGAACGAATGGTATGTTCAGCCTCAGGCCCAGCTTGTCTGGATGGGGGTTAAAGCTGATGAACTCTATGAAAGTAACGGTACTCTTATTGAAAGCACCGGAGACGGTAATGTCCATACCCGTCTGGGCGTGAAAACCTGGATTAAAAGGCTCAATAAAATGGATGATGGTAAATCACGTGAGTTCAGCCCATTTGTGGAGGTGAACTGGTTGCATAATACCCGTGATTTTGGGGTTCGTATGAACGGCGAACCGGTGTATCAGGATGGTACCCGTAATATCGGAGAGGTCAAAACTGGTGTGGAAGGTCAAATAAATCCCCATCTGAACCTGTGGGGGAATGTGAGAGTTCAAGTTGGTGATAAAGGGTATAACGACACCTCAGCCATGCTGGGTGTGAAGTATACATTCTGACTATGGTTTTCTGTAAATTCAAAATATACTTAGTTTATTTTGAGTCAAGTTTAATCATAAATTAAATGGCTGATAATTTCATACTAATTACTGACAAAACAGAATTAAGAATAACAACAAGAAGTAAATACAAATAAAAGAGCATAAAATATAATTAATTTTATCCATTCATGTCATCTGTAATATACATAAAGATATTAATATGTTTAACCTGAATCAGGTGCTCTCAGAATATCAATTTATTATATATGGTAACTATCTGTTCAGTAAATAACATACTCATCTTTAAGTTGATGATGTAGTAAGAAACACCACTACGCAACTTGTTCTTGCTATTATTGTTAACATTGTTTATGGATAGACATGCTTTGGTATTTTGAATATAAAGAAAAATAAGCAATTTCACAAACAAATTCAGATAAGTAGTCATAGCAAAAGAGAGCCCTTCTTTGGGAGTTTGCACGAAAGTTAACATTTTTTTTGTCATAAAATACATAGCATTACGATGGCACTTGATGATTTGTGCTCAAACTGAAAAGAATATTCTGATTTTTCGTGATGTTGAGGGTATTCTGTAAAAAAATCGTTATCTATTTTCTCAGTTTTAATTTTGTTTTATTTTTACTTTATCTATTATGAAAGAATTAAAAAAGATCAATAGATATATAATGTGTTTCTTTTTGGGATCTCGCTTAGCATATGCCGAAAATATTGACGGCAGCAGTACCATTAGCAATAGGGATATTTCAGGATCATTAAATATAGGGATTAATAAAGATGCAAATATTGATATTAACGGCACCGTAAATATTAAAGATTATTTTTCGGTGGCTACTTGCAATGGTCAATCTAGCACCTGCCCTGAAGGTGGATTAAATGCATCTGCAAAGATTGATAAATCAGCAAGTGTTGGTGCAAGTGTTACTATTGTTGGTGACTCTTCAAAGGGGGAATTAAATATAGATGGTGGTAGCACTCTATATACACAGCAATTATGGGTCTCTGGGAATGATAATGACAAGACCAGTAATGTCAGTGATGACAGTAATGGGTCATTGAGCATTAACAATGGAAGCAATGTTTTTGTTGTATCATCTCAAGATGATACGCCATTTAAAACCAACTCAGTAAAATGGAACCAAAATATTATTTCACAAGGAAATAATATAACAGATGGGACGGTTTCCTCCGGGGATTTAGTCTTGGGTAAAACAGGCAATGGCATTATTGACATAGATAACAATTCAAAACTAGATGTAAAAAATGATGTAGTTGTATCTACGGGGGTAGATGGTATTCCTAATGAAAAACCTTCGGAGATAAATATAAAAAATGAAAGTAATTTCTCAGTTCATGGGGACATGAAAGGAGGTATTTCTGCTGCAGGCAAGTTAAATTTAAATATGGATAATAGTTCCAACCTGCATGTTGATAAGAATATTGCTGTGGGCATTGGGCGTGAATCAAATATTACTGTAAGCGCGTCTAGAGAAAGCTCTATATTTTCAGATGGGAATTTTACTGTAGCTACAGGAAACAATTCGAATGCTAATCTAAAATTAGATGCCTCAAACCTGTCAGTGAATGGAGTCTCTACCATCGGAAGTGGAGATGGCTCCATAACTAAATTTGATATTAAGAACGGCTCTGTTGTAACAAGCAGCAGTGATATGACTTTGGCTAAAGGTAAAGGTACACAGGCTAATATAAATATATCCTCTTCGGAGTTAAATACTGGCTCGCTATCAGTTGGTGAGGGGGATAATGCTGATGTCAAAATGACCGGTTCAGGAGCTTCTGTCAGCAGTAAAAAGACCTTCACTGTTGCAAAAGGTAACAATGCATCAGCGACGCTGAATTACACTGGTTCAAAGATAGATATCGGTAGTGGTTATATCGGAGAGGGTGAGTCTGCTAAGACCCAGCTGGAGCTGAATAATTCAGCACTGACTGCCAGTGGTAAGGTATTTATCGGGCAGGGAAATACAACCCAAACAAACCTGACATTAAATGATAAGTCGTCAGTAAATGTGAGCGACGAGATGTCAGTGGCCCAGGGAAGTTCTGCTTCGGTAGATGTGACAATCACTAATGCAGTGCTGTCTGCTGACTCTCTGTCTCTGGGGGGAGGTGAGGCTGCTAAAGTCACAATGACCGGTTCGGGAGCTACTGTCAGCAGTAAAAAGACCTTCACTGTCGCAAAAGGTAATAATGCATCAGCGACGCTGGATTACACTGATTCGAAAATAGATATCGGTAGCGGTTATATCGGAGAGGGCGAGGCTGCTAAGACCCAGCTGGAGCTGAATAATTCGGCACTGACTGCCAGTGGTAAGGTATTTATCGGGCAGGGAAATACAACCCAAACAAACCTGACATTAAATGATAAGTCGTCAGTAAATGTGAGCGACGAGATGTCAGTGGCCCAGGGAAGTTCTGCTTCGGTAGATGTGACAATCACTAATGCAGTGCTGTCTGCTGACTCTCTGTCTCTGGGGGGAGGTGAGGCTGCTAAAGTCACAATGACCGGAAACAGGGCAACGATTAGCAGCGGCAATACTTTCACGGTCGCAAAAGGTAATAACGCATCTGCAACACTGGACTACTCTGATTCAAAAATTAATATCGGTAATGGATATATCGGTGGGGGTGAAAAAGCCCAGACAGTGCTGACGTTGAAGGATTCTGCGTTAGCTGCAACCGGTGATGTAATTATGGGACAGGGGCAGGAAACTCAGACAGCCCTGACGCTAAGCCCCCAGTCATCCATAAAAGTATCCGGGAATATGTCTATTGCGCAAGGTAATGCCGCTTCAGCCAAAGTGATTGTGGACAATGCAGATTTATCTGCGAACTCCATGTCGATTGGTGAAGGCGATACAGCAGCAGTGACAATGACCGGAAACGGAGCAACGATTAACAGCGGCAATACTTTTACGGTCGCAAGAGGTAATAACGCATCTGCAACGCTGGACTACTCTGATTCAAAAATTAATATCGGTAATGGATATATCGGTGGGGGTGAAAAAGCCCAGACAGTGCTGACGTTGAAGGATTCTGCGTTAGCTGCAACCGGTGATGTAATTATGGGACAGGGGCAGGAAACTCAGACAGCCCTGACGCTAAGCCCCCAGTCATCCATAAAAGTATCCGGGAATATGTCTATTGCGCAAGGTAATGCCGCTTCAGCCAAAGTGATTGTGGACAATGCAGATTTATCTGCGAACTCCATGTCGATTGGTGAAGGCGATACAGCAGCAGTGACAATGACCGGAAACGGAGCAACGATTAACAGCGGCAATACTTTTACGGTCGCAAGAGGTAATAACGCATCTGCAACGCTGGACTACTCTGATTCAAAAATTAATATCGGTAATGGATATATCGGTGTGGGCGAAAAATCTCATACATTACTAAAACTAGACAACTCAACTTTCCATGCCGCTGGGAATATTGATATAGGTAAAGGCAGCTCCACTATAGCTAATGTTTCTGTCGGGGCTGGTAGTAACATGTCAATAAAAGGGAATGCTAGTATTGGCGTTGGAGATCAGGCTAAAGCAAAATTTTCAGTAAAAGATAGTGTGCTGAATATAGGTAGTAGCCTGGTTCTCGGACAGGGGAATAGTACCGAAGCAGAAATGTCTGTTGAGCATTCTCAGCTTTATAGTGGCGGCCTGTTGCTTGGGACGGCTAACAATGCAGTTGTTTCTATGAGCGCTAATAATTCAGAAATATCTGTTGTAGGGGATTATACAGTAGCAAAAGGTGATGGTTCAGAAGCAACGTTGATTTACAAAAACTCAGATATTAATCTTGGGAATGGTATACTAGGTGCAGGTTCCGGAGTCAAAACAGATTTATCATTGGATAACAGTAAATTTGTTGCATCTGATGGAATCATCATCGGTAAAGGTGATAATGCCATAACTAATCTTTCTATATCTGATCACTCTGTGTTTAAAGGAGAACGTATAAATATTGGTAATGGTTCATATTCAAAAAATTCTATAAGTATAACTGGAAATTCCATATTTGATTTCGGATCATCTCAGGAATCAACCATTGGTGAAGGTGATTACAGCCAGTCGTTAGTCACCATTAATGATGCATCAGTTTATGGTGATGGTTCATTAACTTTGGCAAAAGGTAATAATAGTTTTGCAGTACTTAATCTTCAGGATAATGCAGTAACTAATGCCAACAACATTTCACTTGCTACAGGACTGGGCAGTAAAGCAATCGTGAATGTTAGTAATATGAATTCCGGACAGTTCAATCCTGTATCTATGGGAGCAGGAGATGGTTATGCGGAAGTAAATTTTGATGGTGTTAATGGCTATACACTCTCAACTAATTTCATTTGTATGGATTCCGGTTCATGTGCAGACACTGTCATAAATGTAAACAGAGGGACAGTTTCTCTGTCAGGAACAAATGACTGGAAAGGGCAGATAAATGTTTATGACGGAACCCGACTGGATGCAAGGGGGAATGATGCCGTTGATGGTATACTGAATGTCAGCAAAGAAGCACAGGTTGACTTTAACGGATACTCGCAGCATATGACAGGGATAGATAATAAAGGGATGATTTATCTTTCTGACGGAAGTGCTTCATCAGATGTGTATCTGGATAAAGATTATGTTGCACATGATGGTTCCGGTGTACAGTTCGGGATTTTCGGGCAGAAAGAGGCGGATGTGATGCATGTTAAAGGTGATACATCCGGGAGTTCAGGTATAGTTGTCACGACAAACAGTAAAAATAAAATAAAGAAAGGTGGCGACATTCTTCTTGTTGAGGTTAATGGGGACTCATCAGGTAGTTTTTACCTTAACTCACTGATTAAGAATGGTAAGGAGTATAAGGTGACAGGTGACTACATTGATGTGGGGGCCTGGGAGTATGCGCTGAACAAGAAAAGGAAGAATTGGTATCTGAGTGTGGATATGCGTCCTGAGCCAGGTGCGTTTATAAACAATAGTAAAAGTATGTTAGATATGTTTGCTCTACAACGGTATGACATACCCGGGCAACATCGTTATCCTACATTGTTTGAAAACTTATATAACAATGGGATGTGGATTCAATTTAACAACAACTCAGGTAGTAATAGTGAGGTGTATGATAATCTCAAGACCAGTTATAGTTTAAATACTATGATGATTGGAGGGGATATATACAATTGGACTGATGGATATAACTATTCACATATCGGGATAATGGGCGGGATGGGGAGTGCCGCTAACAAAACAACGTCAACAAATAATAAAAGAGCTACCGGAAATGTAGACGGTTATACTCTTGGGCTTTATCATGTATTTCAACAAAATATCAGTGATGGACTAAATGAGTCAGAACGTCAGGGGCTGTGGACTTATTCGTCTATACAATACATGGATTATGATAACAGCGTCAGTTCAACAAATAATTTCAAGGCTAATTATGGTGTAAATGGTTTTCGCCTGACAGGTGAGGTTGGTTATCTAAAAAATATAGGTGGCATACAACCAAGCGATTTCTACGTTGAACCTAAGTTATACCTTTCGCATACTGAGTTGTCTGGAGGTGTAGTTGAAGATCTTCAGGGAGGGAAAATAACTTATCCGAATTCGCTAACTATTATTGAACCAGGAGTATTTTTCTCTTATCGAAAAACTCATGAATCGACTTCCAATGATGAAGCAATGTTTAAAGATTATATAAAACAATCTGTAGTCGATGCATGGTTTGGTGGGGGGTATTCATTTAAAACTGGAAATTATAGTCGTACTAACTTTGATTCAGATATGGTTGAATATAATACATCGGATAATTTCGCTCTTAAGAGTGGTGTTGAATTTGAATTTTTGAAGGATGCACGTCTTTTATTAACATCCTCATACTCAATAAATAATGATCGCAACTTGAGTTTTATTCTTGGTGGCAATTATTATTTTTAATCGTTACTGGTGAGGGTTAGCAATCGTCCAGCAAATTATTTGCAGGATGATTGCTATATTCTGTCATTGGTTTTTTGAGGTAACAATGGTAAGATATCATGGCGAATTTACATACTATGTTTATCAACAATCTGGACGTTACTTTTTTTGTAAGAAGCTAACGAAAAAGAGAGATACATCAAATTGTAATCATCTTCATATAATTCGAGAATTATCCTTCAATGAGGACGAGTTAGAATTAATAGATTTCAGCACAGACGGTTTGGACGCAAATGATAAAGAAATAATCAGGGGAATGATTGATGAGTTGAAAAAATAAATATGTAAAAATAGAATGCTTTATCAAATGTAACATTAATATTTTCTTTTTTGTGCATGTATCTACCATAATCAAAGTAAATATATGCTTTGTATGTTGTTGATTCGAATTAAATAATTTCCGACAGTGTATATGATCGATTATATGTTTTGGATAGGGGTTGTACTTTGGTCTACAGTAATAGTCATGTGGTTTTATGATAACAAGGCATCATGCTCTGGACTTTTTGCCTTAAGTATATTTATATTTTCAGGTGGAGTTATGATTATGTTGTTTTTAATATCTTTTTTATATGGTGTAATATCAGCGTTAGGCCTTGCGGCATGAAATTAATCATTGCGGTTGATTTATTCTCAAGTGGAACTTAAAGAAATCATGCTTATGTAAATATACTATTAAAAGACAAAAAGAAGCCATTTAACCTGGAGGAGTGATGTATAGAGTTAATCATATTATGAGAACAATAAATGAAATGAGTTCTTATACTCCGCACATGAAAGTAAACAGAATTGCTGAACGGTTGAGTAAGGTGCAAAAAATATCTTTTTGCATCTCTGTTATTTCTTTTTTTCTTCTTGCCATAATTACTTTGACATATGGACCGTTTAATACAAAAAGTAACTTGAGTTTTATTAGCGCATTATCTCTTTATTTTATTAATGTCATTATGGGAGTTACATATTTATCAGTTCCTGTAATTAATACAATAAAGTATATATATAATTTTAAAGGGGAGGTGGTCAATGAATTAATATATGACATTGATAGTGATGAGCAACATATTGAAGCATTGTTACCTTATTCATTAGAAGAGTTGACATATGTGTCAAACTGTATACAGGTAAGAATTCCCAAAATAAAATCAAAATGTTTCTTATGGGGAGGCGGGAAAACAGCAATTATATCAATTTTATGCCTATCGTATTCGGCTATTTGTATCGTTAATGGAGGTAGCATAGATGGTATTTTTGTTGGGGAGACTGGTGATAAAATTATTGTCGCCATCATGTTTTTTATACTTTACACATCATTGATGAATATGTTTTTCAAACAAAAATTGCTATATTTACAAAATTTAAAAATGATAATAGATATGACTATAAAGATAAAAAGAAATTTCACATGACTGCTACTCTAAAATAAAATAACACATGGGAGACTGTCTATTATTATTAATAACGAATAACATTTGTTATTGCCATTTATGGTGCTCCCGGGATCAGTTTTAACCATAAGCAAGAAAATGTTTCTTTGAACGGTTAGACATCACAAATGAGCGTCTGCCAAAAGTTGATGTAGCGCTTGCGGAATGTGTTGAGATTATATAGGGAAAGAACTACGGGGAATTATTATTGCCAGGCTTTCTCCTATGAATTTTAGCCATATCAATAGACCTTTGCTCTCAGTAACGCAAAGAGAGCATCTTTACTGATTGAAGGTAGTCAAGCGACATATGGTCACTTATTTTCTCATGTGTCGCTTGACACTATCCTGAAGTTTTTTAAGTCGATTTACGTCACCCAAAATGAAAAACTCCTTTGCATGAGTATTCATAATAATATCACAATGGTAAAGCTACATGACAGACATCTTAACTTAGTCAAGAGAGTACATAACAACTTTGCTATTACATATATTCAGGGTTGTTTGTAGTGGTTCACAAAATCAGGACACCGGAATAACCTGTTTCCACTTTTCTTCATGTAAGCAAGGCGATAAACCACCATTGTTTGTATGAGGTCGATAAACGTTGTAATAACAATTTATCTACTGCTTTATATCGCGTACTGCATGACTAAAATCACCATAACCACCCTTCGCAAGCCATTTACTTTTAAATCTGCGAAAGACTCTTCCCATCGGCGAATTATCCAGGTAATTCCCTCTGCGACTCATACTTTGCATCGCCTCATAACGGCAGAGTAAAATTTTGTATTTATTGCTTTTATATTGAACACCTTGATCTGAATGCAACATCAGGTGGCCATCACGCGGTTGTGTTTCCTGAGCACTATGCAAGTAAACGGCTCAACAGAACAGTATTGATATTTACTGAGCGGCCAGATCAACTTTTCAGGGTTACAGATCGCGTACCAGGTTTGCCGACCAGTCCTGGATATGTTCAATGCCGTAACACAGCCATTTTTCCAGCTCCACATTATTCAGACGGCATGTGCCGATCAGCGAGTACAGCACCGCCGCATGTTCGCCACCACTGCCGGAACCCGCGAAGAGCCAGTTCTTCCGGCCTATGGCCACTCCCCGTAAGGCGTTCTCTGCGATGTTGTTGTCGATTTCCACCCAACCATTACTGCAGTACACGTTCCGAGCATCCCGCTACTGCAGCAGGTATGCAAACGCTTTTGCCGTATCCGAGTGACGCGCCAGTGTTTTCATCTGAGTCTGTATCCAGTCGTACAGTGACTGCATCAGTGGCGCAGGTCTGGCTTTTCTTGCCGCCAGACGCTGTTCTGCTGAACAGCCCCGGACCGCAACCTCGATGGCATACAGTTCACTGATACGCTGCAGGGCTTCCGTGGTGACGTCGGTTGGCGCTCTTGCATGCACATCGTGGATTTTTCTCCGGGCATGGGCCATACACGCGGCTTCCGTTATTCTGCCTGATTCGTATAACGCCCGGTAGCCACCGTAAGCATCGGCTTGAAAAAAAACCCCGTAAACGCGCCATACCGCGAG
>OGQD01001124.1_pt1 | contig 18247 bp, 17 predicted proteins | sample 1553091 | NCBI WGS metagenome assembly OGQD01 (sample SAMEA2580290, study PRJEB22360) | human gut metagenome | biome: human gut; feature: human-associated habitat; material: faeces | place: Denmark | collected 2008/2010
CCAACATGAGCTTGGATCAGATAGATGTGATTGAGCTGAATGAAGCCTTTGCAGCGCAAGCTTTAGCCTGTACCCGTGATTTAGGTCTACAAGACGATGATGTACGAGTGAATCCAAATGGCGGTGCGATTGCACTCGGTCATCCACTGGGCGCATCTGGCGCACGTTTGGTGACTACAGCACTGAATCAGCTTGAACAAACGGGTGGTAAATATGCCTTATGTTCAATGTGTATTGGTGTCGGTCAGGGTATTGCCTTGATTATTGAGCGGGTTTAAGGAAAGTCATCATGAGCCAGTTATATGCCAGCTTGTTTTACCAAAAAGAAGTGACTGAAATTTTCAGTGACCGCGCTTTAGTGTCATATATGGTTGAAGCTGAAGTAGCACTGGCGCAAGCACAGGCACAGGTTGGGGTAATTCCTCAATCTGCTGCTGCTGTGATTGAACGAGTTGCAAAAACAGCATTGGAAAAAATTGACTTTGATACTTTGGCAACCGCAACAGGTTTGGCTGGGAATATTGCCATTCCTTTTGTAAAACAGTTGACTGCCATCGTCAAACAAGCGGACGAAGATGCTGCGCGTTATGTGCATTGGGGTGCAACCAGTCAGGATATTTTAGATACAGCCTGTATTTTGCAATGTCGTGCTGCTTTAGCCATTGTACAAAATCAAGTTCAGCAGTGTTATGAGACCGCTTTGTCTCAAGCACAAACTTATCGTTATCAAGTGATGATGGGTCGCACATGGTTGCAACAGGCTTTACCGATTACTTTAGGTCATAAATTGGCACGTTGGGCTTCTGCTTTTAAACGTGATCTGGATCGTATGGACGCCATGAAAGATCGCGTTTTAACCGCACAACTAGGTGGTGCCGTTGGTTCATTGGCTTCATTGCAGAATCAAGGCTCAGTGGTTGTGAATGCTTATGCACAGCAATTAAACCTGACTGCGGCAGCATGTACTTGGCATGGTGAACGTGATCGTATCGTCGAAATTGCCAGTGTACTTGGCATGATTACGGGCAGCGTAGGCAAAATGGCGCGTGACTGGTCGCTCATGATGCAGACTGAGATTGCAGAAGTTTTTGAGCCAACAGCCAAAGGTCGCGGTGGTTCATCAACAATGCCACATAAGCGTAATCCAGTTGCAGCAGCATCTGTGTTAGCGGCGGCCAATCGTGTTCCAGCACTGATGTCGAGCATTTATCAAAGTATGGTGCAAGAGCATGAGCGCAGTTTAGGCGGTTGGCATGCAGAATGGTTGTGTTTACCTGAAATTTTTCAACTCACCGCAGGTGCATTAGAGCGCACTTTGGATGTACTGCAAGGCATGGAAGTCCATGTAGATAACATGCAACGTAATATCGAGTGTACCCATGGGCTGATTATGGCAGAAGCGGTGATGATGGCATTGGCACCGCATATGGGGCGTCTTAATGCGCATCATATGGTGGAAGCTGCATGCAAAAAATCGGTTGCAGAACATACACATTTAAAAGATGTAATTTCAAACATTGAAGACGTGAAGCAATATTTTAATGCCTCACAACTTGATGAAATTTTTAAACCTGAGTCATATCTCGGCAATATTCAAGACCAGATTGACGCAGTATTGCAGGAAGCAAAAGGAGTGGCAAAGTGAGCGTACACAACAGCATCATGATGACCAATCGTCAAGGCAAAACATTATCTGTCCAGATCAATGGGCCTGAAAATGCACCTGCAATCGTATTTTCAAACTCATTGGGTACAGATCATGGCATGTGGCAAGCACAAGTTGCTGCATTAAAAAGCCAGTATCGAGTTGTAACTTATGACACCCGTGGTCATGGTCAAAGTGATGTCATTGAAAATACAACACTACAAAATCTGGGTGAAGATGTCATCGATATTTTGGATGCACTCAATATTGAAAAAGCACATTTTTGTGGGATTTCAATGGGCGGTATGACTGCACTCTGGTTAGGTATTCATCAATCTCAACGCTTTAATAGCATCACTGTGGCGAATTCTGCTGCCAAAATCTGGACAGAGGAAGGCTGGAATGCACGAGCTGATGCCGTTGAAGTAAACGGTTTGGCTGATTTAGTTGCATCCACCCATACACGTTGGTTCAGCGATAAGTTTGATTATCAAAATAATGATTTGGCACAACAAACCATTCAGAGTCTGGCCAATACACCAGCTCAAGGTTATGCCTACGCCTGTCGTGCTTTGGCAACGGCAGATGTGCGTGAACAACTTGCATCAATTGCGATTCCAACTCTGATTATTGCAGGAGCTGCTGACCCTGTAACTACAGTTGCAGATGGTGAATTTATGCAACAGCACATCAAAGAAAGTCAGCTTTATATCATTAAAGCTTCTCATCTTTCCAATATTGAACAACCTGAAGCCTTTACTCAAGTCTTCAGTCAATTTATTGAGTCTATTCAGTAGTTTAGATATTTAAAAGGACTTTAGGCCTTAGGAGGCAAATATGGCGTCTCAGGATTACGCTACTTCAAAAACGAGTTTAGATGCACAGGCACTGATCAATGATGCTCCTTTAAGTAAGTATCAGTGGTTGATCGCCATTGTTTGTTTTCTCATTGTTTTTGTTGATGGTATTGATACTGCTGCAATGGGTTTTATTGCACCTGCATTGGCTCAGGATTGGGGTGTTGATCGTTCTCAACTTGGCCCTGTGATGAGTGCTGCATTGGGCGGGATGATTATTGGTGCGCTGGTTTCTGGCCCAACCGCTGACCGTTTTGGTCGAAAAATCGTCTTGTCGGTTTCCATGCTGATTTTTGGTGGTTTTACGCTGGCTTGTGCTTATTCAACCAATCTGGATAGTTTGGTGGTTTTCCGATTTTTGACAGGCATCGGGCTTGGTGCAGCCATGCCAAATGCCACCACATTATTTTCTGAGTATTGCCCAGCGCGCGTGCGTTCACTTTTAGTGACCTGCATGTTTTGTGGTTATAACTTGGGCATGGCAATGGGTGGTTTCATTAGTAGCTGGCTGATTCCAGCCCATGGTTGGCATAGCCTATTTTTATTAGGTGGCTGGGCGCCTCTAATCTTAATGCTTCTGGTGATTTTCTGTCTGCCTGAATCTTATCGCTTCTTAATTGTAAAAGGCGGCAATAACGAAAAAGTACGTCAGATTTTGACACGTATTGCGCCACAGCAAGTACAAGGCGTCACTGAATTTCATGTACCTGAAGAAAAAGCCAATGTAGGTGATAAAAAAGGCGTGTTTGGCATGCTGTTTTCACCAAAGTATGTCAAAGGTACGGTTTTACTTTGGGTCACTTACTTCATGGGGCTGGTGGTTATTTATCTGTTGACCAGTTGGTTGCCAACACTTATGCGTGAAACGGGTGCATCGCTTGAACGCGCAGCATTTATCGGTGGTTTATTCCAGTTTGGTGGTGTGCTCAGTGCTTTGTTTATTGGTTGGGCAATGGATCGTTTCAATCCAAACCGTATCATCGCTGGCTTTTATTTAGCTGCTGGTATTTTTGCCTTAATTGTAGGTCAAAGCTTATCTAATCCGACTTTACTTGCTCTATTTATTCTGTGTGCAGGTATTGCGGTCAATGGCGCGCAATCTTCTATGCCTGTACTCAGTGCTCGTTTCTACCCAACTCAATGTCGTGCGACTGGTGTTGCATGGATGTCAGGTATTGGTCGTTTTGGCGCGGTTTTTGGTGCATGGATTGGTGCGGTTCTGTTAGGCAATAACTGGTCATTTACCATGATCCTGAGCATGTTGTTTATTCCTGCTGCCGCTGCCGCTGTCGCAATCTTTGTTAAATCTGTTGTTGCACATACGGATGCAACTTGATCTGAGGTTTCTCTAATGAATGATGAACAACGTTATAAACAAGGACTTGAAGTCCGCACTGAAGTTCTAGGTGAAAAGCACGTCAACCGTTCACTTGAGAACCTGAATGACTTCAACTCAGATTTTCAAAATTTTATTAGCCGTTATGCATGGGGCGAGGTCTGGTCTCGTCCGGGTCTACCACGTCATACACGCAGTTTAGTTACGATGGGTATTTTGCTTGCGCTAGGACGTGAAGCAGAGCTGCGTATGCATATTCGCGCTTGTTTTAATAACGGCGTAACTAAAGATGAACTTAAGGAATTATTTCTTCATTCATCACTTTACGCAGGCTTACCCGCAGCAAATGCCGCCATGCATATGGCAGAAGAAGTTTTTGTAGAGCTAGGGATTGGCTCAGACCAAGACGGTCAACAGTAACGGTTCAAGGATTTTACTTTTTAAAGGAGAGATATGATGTCTCAAATTATTTGGGGAGCTTACGCTCAGCGTAATACAGATGACCATCCGCCTGCATATACACCCGGCTATAAAACCAGTGTATTACGCTCGCCTAAGAATGCGCTCATTTCAATTGCGGAAACATTGACAGAAGTCACTGCACCTCATTTTAGTGCTGACAAATTTGGCCCTAAAGACAATGATTTGATTTTGAACTATGCCAAAGATGGTTTGCCAATTGGTGAACGTGTCATTGTTCATGGTTATGTACGTGACCAGTTTGGCCGTCCTGTAAAAAATGCACTTGTAGAAGTCTGGCAAGCCAATGCTTCTGGTCGTTATCGTCATCCAAATGATCAATACATTGGTGCGATGGATCCAAACTTTGGTGGTTGTGGTCGTATGTTGACTGACAGTAACGGTTACTACGTCTTCCGTACGATTAAACCGGGTCCATATCCGTGGCGTAACCGTATCAATGAATGGCGTCCTGCGCATATTCACTTCTCATTAATTGCAGATGGTTGGGCGCAGCGTCTGATTTCACAGTTCTATTTTGAAGGCGATACATTAATTGATTCTTGTCCAATCCTGAAAACCATTCCTTCAGAACAACAACGTCGTGCATTGATCGCTTTGGAAGACAAGAGCAATTTTATCGAAGCTGATAGCCGTTGTTACCGCTTTGACATCACGCTACGTGGTCGTCGTGCGACTTACTTCGAAAATGACTTAACTTAATGGATGGAGTAAATAACATGAATGGTTGGAATTTTCAGGAACTCAAAGAAACCCCATCTCAAACAGGTGGGCCGTACGTACATATTGGTCTTTTACCTAAACAAGCCAATATCGAAGTGTTTGAACACAATCTGGATAACAATCTTGTGCAGGAAAATACACAAGGTGAACGTATCCGTTTGGAAGGTCAGGTATTTGATGGTCTAGGTTTACCGCTACGCGATGTTTTAATTGAAATCTGGCAAGCAGATGCCAACGGCGTGTATCCAAGTCAGGCTGATTCTCAAGACAAACAAGTCGATCCAAACTTTTTGGGTTGGGGGCGTACTGGCGCTGATTTTAATACAGGCTTTTGGAGTTTTAATACCATTAAGCCGGGCGCTGTTCCGGGTCGTAAAGGCTCCACTCAAGCACCGCATATTGCTCTGATTATTTTTGCACGCGGTATTAACATCGGTCTAAACACGCGTGTTTATTTTGATGATGAAGCAGAAGCCAATGCCAAAGATCCAGTATTAAACAGCATTGAATGGGCGACTCGTCGTCAAACGCTGATTGCTAAACGTGAAGAGCGTGATGGTGAAATCGTATACCGTTTTGACATCCGAATTCAGGGTGAAGATGAAACTGTCTTTTTTGATATTTAATGATGGAATCAACTGTACGTCTTTGGCGTACAGTTTTCTTGGTTTACAAGGAAACGTAAATGTTTAATGCCAATAAACTTGTTAAACAACTTTGCATCAGCGGTGCATTATTCATGTCATTGCCTTTTGCATCAGTTCATGCTGTAGAAGCAACGACAGCGCCTGCACATGCATCCTATATTGTAAAAAATCTTAATATTGGTGAATTACCAGTCAAAACTATTGTGCCGATTACTGCAAAAACCAAAGAGCAGGCAATCGCACAAGCTAAAGTGATTGCAGCCAACAAAGATGCAGATATTGCAGAATTTCGTATTGACTTGCTTGAATTTGCAAGCGATAGCAAACAAGTGATTGCTTTAGGTCAAGAACTGAACCAGATTTTAAAAGATAAACCATTACTTGCTACCATCCGTACTGCGAATGAAGGCGGTAAATTAAAGCTGACTGATCAAGAATACGAAAAAATTTACGCTGAATATCTCAAAAAATCGTTTATGCAATTGCTCGACATTGAGATGTTCCGTGATCAGGCTGCTGTTGCAAAATTGACCAAGCTTGCACACCAGAAAAAAGTACTGGTTGTGATGTCAAACCACGACTTTGATAAAACACCAAGCGAGCAAGAAATCGTAAGTCGCCTATTAAAACAGGATCAAATGGGTGCAGATATTTTAAAAATTGCAGTGATGCCAAAGTCTAAACAAGACGTATTCACCTTGATGAATGCCACCCTAAAAGTCAGTGAGCAAAGTAAAAAACCGCTTTTGACCATGTCGATGGGGCGTTTAGGCACGATTTCTCGTATCGCGACTGCCAATATGGGCGGTAGTTTAAGCTTCGGCATGATTGGAGAGGCTTCAGCACCGGGACAAATTGATGTCACTCAACTCAAACAATTCCTTAAAACGGTTCAACCTACACCTTAAACACGACAGGGAACATGTCATGAAATTAACTTCTTTACGCCTATCTTTATTGGCACTGGGCTTGGTAACTTCTGGTTTTGCAGCGGCAGAAACTTATGTCGTTGATCGTTATCAGGATGACAATGAAAAAGGTTCTTTGCGCTGGGCGATTGAACAATCCAATGCTAACGCAGCTCAAGAAAATCAAATTCTGATTCAAGCGGTGGGTAAAGCGCCTTATGTGATTAAAGTTAATCAACCATTACCACCGATCAAGTCCTCTGTAAAAATTATAGGGACAGAGTGGGATAAAACAGGTGAGTTTATCGCCATTGATGGTTCAAACTACATTAAAGGTGAAGGTGCTAAAGCTTGCCCTGGTGCGAACCCTGAACAGTATGGTACCAATGTTCGTACCATGACTTTACCCGGTCTGGTTCTACAAGACGTGAATGGGGTAACTCTTAAAGGTCTAGATGTTCACCGCTTCTGTATTGGGGTTTTGGTAAACCGTTCAAGTAACAACCTGATTCAGCATAACCGCATTAGCAATAACTATGGCGGAGCGGGGGTGATGATCACGGGAGATGATGGAAAGGGCAATCCAACTTCAACCACGACCAACAATAACAAAGTGCTAGACAATCAATTTATCGACAATGGCGATGGATTAGAGCTCACACGTGGCGCAGCATTTAACCTGATTGCCAATAATCTATTTACTTCCACTAAAGCCAATCCTGAGCCATCACAAGGGATTGAAATCCTTTGGGGTAACGACAATGCAGTCGTTGGCAATAAATTTGAAAACTATTCCGATGGTTTGCAAATTAACTGGGGCAAGCGTAACTATATTGCGTATAACGAATTGACCAATAACTCATTAGGATTCAATCTGACAGGTGATGGCAATATCTTTGACAGCAATAAAGTACATAGCAATCGTATCGGTATCGCGATCCGTTCTGAAAAAGATGCCAATGCACGTACGACTTTGACCAAAAACCAAATTTGGGACAATGGCAAAGACATTAAACGTTGTGAAGCGGGTGGTTCCTGTGTTCCGAATCAGCGTCTTGGTGCGATCGTATTTGGCGTTCCTGCACTTGAACACGAGGGCTTTGTCGGTTCGCGTGGTGGCGGTGTGGTGATTGAGCCTGCAAAACTTCAAAAAACCTGTACGCAGCCGAATCAACAAAACTGTAATGCTATTCCAAATCAGGGCATTCAGGCACCTAAACTTACGCTCAATAAAAAACAGTTGAGCGTTGAAGTTAAAGGAACACCAAACCAGCGTTATCACGTTGAATTTTTTGGAAATCGCAATGCTTCTTCATCTGAGGCTGAGCAATATCTGGGCTCAATGGTGGTGATGACAAATGCGCAAGGTGTTGCAAAAGCAAACTGGACGCCAAAAATGGTAATGCCTTCTATTACAGCCAATGTCACGGATCATTTGGGTGCAACATCTGAATTAAGTCCTGCGGTTCAGCTCAAATAACAAAATTAAGGATAAAGCGGTGTCTTCGCTTTGAAGACACCCAGATTAGAAAGGAAAGAATATGCATCATTTTTTTAAATTGGGTTTGATTTCAACAGCAGTATTAAGCAGTCAGATTGCACTGGCGAATGAGTTTTGGTCGCAAGATCGCCAATGGTTATTGGGGGATTGGGGCGGTGAACGTCAGCAACTCGAAAACAAAGGTTATAAATTTACAGCGTCGATTATGAGTCAGGCTGCGACCAATCTTGATGGTGGTTACAATGACAGTAATACCCTTGAAAATGCGGGGCAGCTTACTTTAGGTGCAAATTTTGATTTAAATAAAATTGCGGGTTGGGAAGATACGACTGCGGCGATCATGATTACCAAACGTGACGGGAATGCCTTAACACTTGAGCGCATTAAAGATCCACGTTCAAGCGCCTTAGGGAATAGTCAGGAAATTTACGGACGCGGAAAAATCTGGCGCTTAACTCAGGCATGGATCAAAAAAGGTTTTGATGACAATACCGTTCAAGTCAAAATTGGTCGTATGGGCATGTCAGATGATTTCAACAGCTCACAATGCGAATTTCAAAATCTTTTGCTTTGTGGTGGGCAGCTTGGAAAATCGATTGGTTCGATCTGGTACAACTGGCCAGTGGGACTTTGGGGCGCAAATGTAAAATACCAATTTGCACCTGAATGGACGTTAGGTGTGGGTGTATATGAGGTCAATCCTGATAATGTCAAAACCCAATCAAATAGTGATGGCTTTAATCTTGATATGAATAATGTCAAAGGTGCAACCATTCCTGTGGAAGTAGCATGGAAACCTAAACTTAGTACATTTAACGGTTTGCCAGGCGAATACAAGATAGGGGCTTTGTACTCAACCGCAGATGCCAATGATGTGGGTACAGCAGGTAAAGAGCATAGTGGCAAGCATAGCTTCTGGATTAATACACAACAGCAGTTAACTCAGCGTGAAAATGATCCAAAACGTGGCTTATTTTTGAGCTTTAATGGTGTAGTCAATGATAAAGCGACAACAACGGTACAAAGTACCCAGCAAATTGCTGTTTGGTACAAAGGTGTTTTCGATAGCCGTCCAAATGATTCGATTGGTTTTGGTTTAGCCAACTATTTGGTGAATGATCGTGCCCGTGATCGTCAAATCGCAACTAACGAAAGTCGTGGCTATTATGAATATGATGCATTTGCAACCAACTATATTCCAATTCAACGTGATGAACTCAATGTTGAACTAAATTATACCTATCAATGGTCGCCGGCCGTAATGCTACGCCCAAATATCCAATATATCCATCAACCTGCGGGTGTCAAAGAGGTCGATGATGCGTGGGTTGCAGGTTTAACTATGCGTTTAAATTTCTAACAATATCGAGATTTTAATAAAAAATATTGATTAAAATATAAGCATGATATTGTTGGATTTAAGCATTATTCGAACAGCTAAAGTGGCAAAAACCACTTTAGCTGAATGTGTTTATACATAACAGTGATGATCTGAGAGTGTTCGCAGATTTACATTGTTGTGATAAGTGGAGAAAGATGTATGTCTGACCCTCAAGCAAAATCTCACATCATATTGAAAATATGGTGTTTCATACTTGGGCTAGCTTTATTAATTACGGGCTTATTCTATATCATCGGCGGTGGCAAACTGATTAGCCTCGGTGGTTCATGGTACTTCCTGATCGCGGGTTTATTCACTACCGCATCAGCATTTTTTATCTTTAAGAAAAAAGCACTGGGCGTTTGGTTATTTGCGCTGGTCTTTGTTGGAACTGTGATTTGGGCGTTGATTGATGCGGGATGGGAATTCTGGCCATTACATTCGCGTTTAATGTTCCCCGCAGGTCTATTTGCTGCTTTATTACTGACTTTACCTTCTATTCGTAAATATCAGTATCAAACTTCGCTTTCTGCACCTGCTTATATTATTGGTGGTTTGACGGTTTTAGGCATGATCGGTGGTTTATACGGCATGTTTATTCCACATCCAACGGTGAAAGCATCTGGCGAAGAGTTACCACTTGTTCCTGTCGATCCAGCTAAAAAGCAGGTCAATTGGGATCATTATGGTAATGATGCAGGGGGCAGCCGTTTTGCAGCCTTAGATCAGATCAACCGAAATAATGTGTCCAAATTGAAAGAAGTTTGGCGCTTTCGCACCGGTGACTTTACTACGGGTACGGGAAATGGTGCTGAAGATCAATCGACACCGCTTCAGGTGGGCGATAAAGTATTCTTGTGTACACCACATAATAATATTTTTGCACTTGATGCCGATACAGGTAAGCAACTCTGGAAAGCTGAAGTGAATTCCAAAGCGGATGCTTGGGAGCGTTGCCGTGGTGTTGCTTATTTTGATTCTACACAACCATTGCTACAACCGACATTGGCAGGCGCCACGCCTGTTGCAACTGTAACAGCAAATACCGAATGTCCACGTCGTGTATATACCAATACGCCTGATGGTCGTTTAATTGCAGTCAATGCAGATACGGGTGAACGTTGTAAAGACTTCGGTGTTAATGGCACAGTCGATTTGTTACAAGGTTTAGGGGATGGCACGAAAGCACCTCGTTTTGAAGTCACCTCTGCGCCGACCGTTGCAGGGTCTGTTTTAGTTATTGGTAGCCGGATTGCCGATAACGTTGCCGCAGATATGCCAGGTGGTGTTATTCGTGCGTATGATGTCATTACAGGGCAATTACGTTGGGCATTTGATGCACGTAACCCAGATCCAAACTATGTATTAAAACCAGGTGAAACTTATAAACGTAGCTCTGCAAACTCTTGGGCTGCAATGTCGTATGATCCACAAATGAATACGGTATTCTTACCTATGGGAAGCTCATCTGTAGACGTTTGGGGGGGCAATCGTACTGCACCAGATCATAAGTACAACACTTCTGTTTTAGCGCTTGATGCATCAACTGGTAAAGAAAAGTGGGTCTATCAGACAGTTCACAATGATCTTTGGGATTTTGACTTGCCAATGCAGCCAAGTCTGGTTGATTTCCCAATGAAAAATGGTACAACCAAACCTGCTGTGGTTATTGGGACTAAGTCTGGTCAATTCTATGTACTTGATCGTGTTACCGGTCAACCGCTGACCAAAGTTGAAAATCAGCAAGTTAAAGTGGCGGATATTCCAGGTGAGCAATACAGCAAAGTGCAACCACGTTCAGTTGAAATGCCACAGATTGGTAATCAAACTTTAACTGAATCAGACATGTGGGGTGCTACACCATTTGATCAGTTGATGTGTCGTATTAGCTTTAAATCCATGCGTTACGATGGTCTATATACTGCACCGGGTACTGATATTTCATTAAGTTTCCCAGGTTCGCTTGGTGGTATGAACTGGGGTTCAATTGCGTTTGATCCATCGCATCGTTATATGTTTGTCAATGACATGCGTTTAGGTCTATGGATTCAACTGATCAAACAGACACCTGAAGATGTCAAAATTCAGGCAAGTGGTGGTGAAAAAGTCAACACGGGTATGGGTGCTGTGCCTATGGCGGGTACACCGTATAAAGTCAACAAAAATCGCTTTATGTCGGCTTTGGGTATTCCATGCCAAAAACCGCCATTTGGTACCATGACTGCAATTGACATGAAAACACGTCAAGTAGCGTGGCAAGTACCTTTGGGCACAATTCAGGATACTGGGCCAATGGGGATTAAAATGGGCTTGAAAGCGCCTATTGGTATGCCAACCATTGGTGGTCCAATGGCGACACAGGGTGGACTAGTTTTCTTCGCCGCAACGCAAGATTACTATTTACGTGCCTTTGATTCATCAAATGGTAAAGAGCTCTGGAAAGCCCGCTTGCCAGTCGGTAGTCAAGGTACACCAATGAGCTATGTTTCACCTAAAACAGGAAAACAATACGTTGTAATTTCTGCGGGTGGTGCGCGTCAGTCTCCTGATCATGGTGACTACGTAGTAGCCTATGCATTAGATAAATAAGTAAAAATTTATAAAAAAGGGATTCGTCAGAATCCCTTTTTTGATTAAATAATATTTCTTAGTTCATTTGCGGTATTTCTAAGTAAAGGTAATACCTGATCAATCAAATAACTTTCCTGTACCCGATTGGTTTGTGACATACAATTCAGCGCAGCAATCGCTTTGCCTTGAGCATTCAAAACGGGGACAGCAATGGCAATCACCCCCAATTCATGTTCTTCCTTAGATAAACAATAATCTGAAAGTGAAATCTGCTTGAGTGTTTTTAAAAAAACAGATTCATCAATCATCGTATAAGGGGTTAAACGTTTCAAACCATAGCGTCGAATCCATTGAATCTGATCATCGAGAGTTAAAGTCGACAATAAAACTTTACCTGTAGAGGTTGCATGTGCAGGTAAGCGATTGCCTAAATGCATCCCATAAGGGCTTACGCGTAAATTGTCCTGCTGCGGTAAATAACTACGCGCGATCGGAACGACTTCATGATCATCCAGCACCACAATAGAAAAGGTGAGGGTGGTTTGTGCGCACAATAAGTTTAAAAATGATTGTGCCACTTTCGGAAGATGCGCAGAACTTAAATATGAACTAGAAAAACGCAGTACACGATGAGTGAGCCAAAAATAATGCTCGTCGGTTTCCAGATAGCCCAAAAACTTTAAGGTTTTAAGATAACGTCGCGCTGCGGTTCGGCTAATACCTGTGCGTTCTGCAACTTGAGTTACATTTAAGCGTTGACGATCGATTCCAAAAGCTTCAAGTAATGCCAAACCTTTGGCTAAACCTGCAATGTAATCTTCAGTTTTAATTTGTTCATTTGAATGCGGGTGATGAACTAATTCACTTTGTCTTTCCATAACAAAATTCCTAGTTTACAGCTTGGTTTTGTCCGTATAGCGGACAGTTGTCATGGTATACGGATTCTAGTTCATTTGAAATATAGAGCTTAGGTATATAAGCACGTAATTTAATAAAAGGAAATCGCAAGGATGAAGTTATGGAAATCATGAAGACTAATGTGGCTATTATTGGTTCAGGCCCAGCAGGATTATTACTCGGTCAATTACTTTATAAAGCTGGAATTGATCACATCATCATTGAACAACGTAGTGCTGAGTATGTTGCATCGCGGATTCGTGCTGGTATCTTGGAACAAGTTTCAGTCGATTTATTGAAACAGGCAGAGGTTGATCAAAATCTAAATCAAAAAGGTTTAGCGCATTCTGGCATAGAAATTTTAACCGATGGAAAAAAGCATCGTGTTGATTTATCAGCATTAACCAATGGTAAACAAGTCACAGTTTACGGTCAAACGGAAGTGACTAAAGACCTGATGCAAGCGCGCGAGCAAGCAGGTTTAACATCATTTTATGAATCAAATCATGTACAGATTTTTGATTTTTATAAAAAACCTAAAGTTAGCTTTGAGTCTCAAGGAAAAAGTTATCAAATTGAATGTGATTTTATTGCAGGTTGTGATGGCTATCATGGTGTATGTCGCGCCAGTATTCCACAAGATCAAATAAAGACATTTGAAAAAGTTTATCCATTTGGTTGGTTGGGAGTTTTGGCAGACGTACCACCAGTTGCAGATGAATTAATCTATGTACAATCTGAACGTGGATTTGCTTTGTGTAGTATGCGCTCAGAAACTCGAAGTCGCTATTATTTACAAGTTCCATTGACAGATAATGTAGAAAATTGGTCAGATGAACAGTTTTGGGACGAATTAAAAAATCGCCTTGATCCTGAAAGTCGTAAACATTTGATTACTGGGCCATCAATTGAAAAAAGTATTGCACCATTAAGAAGCTTTGTAACTGAACCAATGCGCTTTGGTCAGTTATTTTTGGCGGGTGACGCTGCCCATATTGTGCCGCCAACTGGTGCCAAAGGTTTAAATTTGGCTGCTTCAGATATCGCATATTTATCCAGCGCACTTATTGAATATTATCAGAAGGGTTCTGATCAAGGCATTCTTGAATATTCTGAAAAATGTCTGAAACGTGTATGGAAAGCAGAGCGTTTTTCATGGTGGATGACACATTTGTTGCATCGCTTTGAAAATGAAAGTGAATTTGACCATAAAATAAAACAGGCAGAACTCAGCTATATTTTAAGTTCAATTGCTGGGCAAACAACACTGGCTGAAAATTATGTGGGTTTGCCATATGAAATTAAAGCTTTTGGTGATTTTAAACAAGCAAGTTAAATCAATATGATATGGGAAAGTATTCAACATACTTTCTCATTGTTTTTTTTTATATATGGAGTTAATCATGAAAAATTTTGATACAGTGCCATTTGAACTATTGAATCATGAGGTTACGTTCAGAGATCTGGCATTTGAACGACTTTTAAATAGCCTAGAGATACCAATTGATTATCCAGAACATTTAAAAAGCTCAATTATTAAAGGTGTCGTTGAACACATAGATATATCATTTAACACTAAAATGGAAATGTCATGCAGTATTGTTGTTGACGATAATTTATATTCGATTTCGGAAATTGATCTTATAAGTATAGAGGAAATAAATTAAGCTGTTAACAGTCGCACATTGTAAAAATAAAACCATTTATAAATAATAACTTATTGTGAATAACTTCGTATAATGAAGATTATGTTAAATAAATAACACCTGTCATTTTGTTCACTATTTCTGATATAGATTAGTATTCATGCCTGCACACGTCAAGTATTATCACTTTAAGTCTATCTTGCAAAAGTCAAAAATTAGAACTAGATTTTTTGTAAATGCTCAATAATTGCTTCAGCAGTAACACGTGCGGAAAATGGATTCTGACCAGTAATTAAATTTCCATCTTTAACAACATTTGGGGCAAAAGGAATAAATTTTCTTTCATAAAATGCACCATGTTCTTTTGCTAGTTGTTCCGCATTATATGGAACCTTTTTAGCTACACCTGCTAAGACTTCTTCACACCAAGCAAAACCAGTTAATTTTTTATTTTTAATCAAATATTCGCCATTTGAAAGTCGAATATTTAATAAGCCACAATAACCATGGCAAACACTCGAGACGATACCACCATTTTCATAAATATTTTTAGTAATTTCTTGGAGTTCTGGATTATCCAAAAAATCCCACATTACCCCATGCCCACCCGTGTAATAAATCACATCATAATTTTGCCAATTGATTTCAGAGGGTTTCTTTGTGTTCTCAAGTAATTTCATAAAGCTTGGGTTATTTTTACGTTTCAATACTGATTCATCAGCAACAAAACGCCCCAATGACTTAGGTTCAATTGGTGAATTTCCACCAAGTGGACTTATAATATCTTGGATATAGTTATATTTTTCGAACTCATCATAAGCATGTGTAAGTTCTCCCAACCATAGCCCTGTGGGATAATTTAAACCTTCATAGGTATCAACATTAGTGACAATATGTAATATGCGTTTAGTCATAGCAACCTCTGTTTTTCAGTCTTATTGATCTTGCTTTTAATACACTATAAGTCTAAAGTTAGCTTGAATGTCAAGTGGAATTAAGTGAAATGAATATAAGCGAGCTATCAAAACAAAGTGGGCTAAGCACACCTACAATTCGCTATTATGAGCAGATTAAGCTCCTTCCAAAGGCAAAACGTAAAGCAAATGGCTATAGAGAATATAGTCAAAATGACCTTAAACAACTTTATTTAATTCAACAAGCTCAGCAAGTTGGCTTTTCTTTAGCAGAAATTAAATCATTTTTGCCATCTAATGTGACAACATGGAATCACGATATTTTGATTGGCTTATTGGAAAGCAAAATTAAAGATATCGAAGAGTTAGAGCAAAAGTTAGCGATGAGTAAAAATAATTTACGTAGCATGATAAATGCGATTAATAACAAACCTGATGAAATTACCTGTGAAGAAAATGCCCAGCGTTTACTTAATCTTTATTACGCTAATGATCAAGTCTGAGCCTTCCATTTGTCGTTAAATTATAAAAATTATTGACCTTAAACTGAACTTTAAACATAGCATTGGAAACAGGTAATTTATGAGGAACCTGTCATGTTTAAATCTTGGACTTTTCAAAACTGGTTAATTGGTTTTATTACATTAATTCTAGCAAGTACTTTTGCCTATGCATCTGAACCGACTAAACATTCAGCATCGAATGGAAAAATTTTAGTGGTGATGACCAATCATTCTGCTTATCCTGATCGTAAAGATACTACAGGCTTGTGGCTAACAGAACTTACCCATTTTTATGATGTTGCAAGTGCTGCTGGTTATGAAATGGATTTTGTAAGTCCTCAAGGAGGTACTGTTCCACTGGATGAGCGCAGTTTAAAAGCAATCTATCTAGATAAATCAGCAAAAGTAAATTTAGCTAATCCTAAATTTTTGCAACGTCTCAAAACAACGCTTGCTCCAAGCGCAATTGTATCATTTCAATATAATGCAGTGTATTACACGGGTGGTCACGGCACGATGTGGGATTTTCCAAATAACCAAGAGCTGAAAAGGATCAGTGAAACAATTTACCAGCAAGGTGGTGTGATTTCTGCGGTATGTCATGGTGTTGGCGGATTATTACCATTGCAGGACCAAAACGGTAAATCACTGATTGCGGGGAGAACAGTTACAGGTTTTGCAAATATTGAAGAAACTTTATCAGGGATGAAATCTCAGGTCCCCTTTCTACTTCAGAATCAATTGATCGAACGAGGTGCTAAATATAAGCATTCTTTCGTTCCATTCACCTCTTATGTGATTGTTGATGATCGAATAATTACAGGACAAAACCCTCAATCGAGCAAAGAAATTGCAGAGGCTGTAATACAACGCTTAAAAACCATACATTAAATCTATCTTGCACCAAACTCCTGAAATCAGATTTATATAATCTGGTTTCATTTCATTTTGTGATAAAAAATAAAGATAAAATAATTCCATTATTAACGATAAAAAGCTTGACCTTAAACCTTACTTTAATCTTAGCATTTGATTAAGGTTAATAGGAGGAACACCATAATGTTCAATCAAGTTAAATTCCGTCGCTCAGCTGCTGCTGCCTCAATTGGTCTATTCTTGGGTTTATCTGCTCATGCTATGGCACCCAATACCACATCCAGTAGTGGTGAAAATAATGATCGACAAACGACCACAGTTGAATTTGGACCATATAAAGTACAAGTACCTAAAGGTGGTTATTACGATCGTTTCCGCATGAATCCAGACTTGGATGAGGTTGCTAAGGATCCTGCTGCTGGAAATATCGATTATTTCCGTACCATCCCTAAAAAAATGGTAGAAACTCGTGTTGGTAAAGTTTGGTCACCAAACTTTTATTATCGTACCAGCAATGTACAACTGTTGATGCTTGCTCCAGTATCCAAGTTAAAAGCAAAGCTCCCTGCTCCACTTGAGCCATTACAGCCCTTTCCTGGCTATGGCTTAGTTTCTCTTACATTCTTTTCTTATGCTGTAGGCGATGTCGATCCTTACGATGAAGTATCAGTTGCAGTGGTTGTTCGCCAACCTGGCGCACATAAGTTCCACATCACAGAGTTGCTAAGTTCAATGCGTAACCATAAATATTATGGTCATGTTTTGGCATTACCTGTAGATACAGAAATTGCTCGTGTACGTGGTGTATATGGTTATCAACTGCCTAAATGGTTAACAGCAATTGATATGACGATTGGTAATAAAAATGTAGAAGCTCACATTTTTAATACTGACGGCAAACCAGATGTGAGCTTAATTGCACCGTTACCAAAGATTAAGCATGTGAAACCACAATCTCATATCGAGACTAAAACGATGTTTAATCTAGTCGATGGTCAATGGCATAGTACATCTGTAGAGTCTAATACGCTTGCCTTTGGACAACAGCTATTTCCGAGAAATGTACAACTTGTTCGAAATGGCGGCCCTATAACTAAACTACTTGATGAACTCGGTGCGGGTAAAGTGTTACGATTCGATGTAGTTAAAGATGCTCAGTTGGCTTTGAATATGCCAATTCCATTGAAGTCTTTAGGTAATGAAGACAATAAAAAGTAAACTATATTCAAATCAAAGTACTTCCAAGTGAAGTACTTTTTTGTTTATATCTCATTGATACTGATTTCTTAGCTTTTATCCAATAAATAGGGCAGAGTAAAACTTGAAGTGCGACATAAACCACCTAATTAATTTAAAGGGTTT
>OGQD01001126.1_pt1 | contig 18237 bp, 13 predicted proteins | sample 1553091 | NCBI WGS metagenome assembly OGQD01 (sample SAMEA2580290, study PRJEB22360) | human gut metagenome | biome: human gut; feature: human-associated habitat; material: faeces | place: Denmark | collected 2008/2010
GTGGTGAGGCTGCGCGGGTGGTGGAAGCTGTATATGATCTTCTCCAATCGCGTCTTCGTCATTGCGTGCTCGGGGTCCTTGGCAATCTCTCCGAGGATGTGGCTGCGCAACTCGGAGAGGTTCTTGGTCAGCTCGCGCCCCTGCTGCTCGGTGAAATCGTCGGTAAAGGTGAAGCGGCTCTTGACCGTCTGCTTTTTATCGTCCCAGGCGTCGGAGAGCACCAGATACTGGGTATCGGCATAGAACGAGGTGTGCCGATCGACGTTGAATCGGATGAGGACCTTGGTCAGAATTCCCTTGCGGGTTGTGCGGATGCGGTAGGAGAAAGTTGCCATACGGGTGGGTTTTATCTTCGGGACAAAGATAGAAAATTTGTACGGCATTTGTACGGCATCGGCCGAATTTTCGAAAACTTCCAGACCTCGCAGTTGATGAAAAACGGCTGTAAAATATTGATATATAGATAAAATAAAATTAAAATCGGTAAAATTAGATTCAAATTTATGGCGTCCGCAATGGACTCCGTCGCGCCGCGCGAGTCGAATTCCGTGCCGCCTCCGCCCCCGACGTTGTTCATCGGGATGCCGTCGATCACATACAGCGCATTCGACGACTGAAGGATCGATTTCGTACCGCGCATGACCACCTTCGAGGCACCGCCGACACCCGACGACGAGGTGTTGATCGTCACTCCGGCCACCTTGCCCGTCAGCGAGTTCATGAAGTTGGCGTCCTTGACCATCGTGATGTCCGACGGGGCGACCTGCTGGACGTTGTACGAGAGGGCCTTCTCCTGACGTTTGATGCCGAGGGCCGTCACCACGACCTGTTCGATCTCCGAAGCCGCCTCGCGCAGCGTCACGTCGAAGCGGGAGCGCGAGCCCACGGTCACACGGGCGGTCTCGTACCCCAGGTAGCTGATCTCAAGCACCCGGGATGACGCCGGGGCCGGAACCTCCAGCGAAAAGCGGCCATTGGTGTCGGTCGAAACTCCCAGGGTCGTTCCCTGAACGATGACCGAAGCGCCGATGACCGGCAGCCCCCTGGTATCGGACACACGGCCCGAGACCGTCACCGGATTTTCGGACTTTTCCGACTTTTTCGTCACAAGGATCGACATTCCCTCGATCGTGTAATCGAGCCCCGTATCCTTGAAAAGCGCGGGAAGAATTTGTGCAATGGTTTGATTCTCGGCGTGAACCGATACGATAATACGCCGGCTGTCGATGTCCTTATTGAATAGAAACAGATAGCGCGACTGCGCCTCTATTTCATTGACCACCTGCTCCATGGGAACATTTTCCAGATGGATCGTAAAACGGGCGGTCTGTGCCTGTGCTCCGCGGATCTGGAGGAACAGACACACAAACAGAATGACCTCAAACAGATTCCGGATTTTGCAGAATCTCGTTTTATTCATACTTTTGTGAAGTTAAAGGTAATGGATGTAGTAAGGTTAGTTTTTATTCTCTGTTACCGGCCTGCGGATCGGCAATATCCGCAGGCTTTCTTTTTCAAGAGAATGTCAGATCGGGGGGGGGTCGTTCATTGTCGTTTCTCCATAGGCACTCTTTTTTCCCGAATGATACAATCAGTTACTCTATCGCATGTCTGCTATTTGATGCGAATGACGCGGTGCTCCTCATCCCACTCATAGGAGAAATCCGCTACGTGCTGCAACACCCGCAGCGCATGGTCGATGCCGTCCGATACGCGGATTTTTCCGCTCGCAAATTCGATGGTCGGGATCTTTTCGCATTCATACACGATCTTGACATCGTATATCCGTTCGAATCGGGCCATCAGCTCTTCAAAAGATACCCCTTTCATGCTCAGGATACCCTCCGTCCACAGCATCGCCACGGGATCGTCGTTATGCGAGACCCGGAGATGTCCGTTGACGAGACTGACCACCTCGTCGGGTTGAAGAATCACTTGCTGTTTACCCGACGTTACCTTCACCTTGCCCTCAAGCAACGTAGTGGAAAACAAGGATCTCGATTCATCCGCGACAACATTGAACTTGGTTCCCAGAACCTCGATTTCCGATGCAAATGTTTCGACTACAAAGGGCCGGTCCGCATCGTGAGAGACCTCAAACATCGCCTCACCCGAAACCCTTACCCGCCGGGCCTTACGATCAAAAACCACCGGATATTCCATTCTCGAACCGGAATTCAGCCACACGTGCGTTCCGTCGGCAAGGTCCAGACTGACGCGCTGACCGGCAGGGATTGCAACGGCGGTGTATTGAGACGACATTTCACCGTAGGTATGTGACCGCATCCAATACAGCCCACCGGCAAAAAGAAGCAGCCCGGCAGCAATACCCGCAGCGTATCGGGCCGCTATGCGGAGTGTCCAGATACGTTTGGGGCGCCTCTCCACCGCGCCAATTACCTGATGAACCAGGACGCTCTCAAAAACGAGGCGAACCCGATCGATGTCCCGTTGATGATTCTCGGGATCCTGCTGATACCACTCTTGAATCTGTTGCTCCTCTTCCGGCGAGCATTTTCCGGTCAGATAGCGATATATTACCTCGTCCTGCATGTCGTATTTCAGTTAGCGTTCTATATATATTATGAATAAGGACAGGGGGTACTACACTGAATTTTGCATTTTTCCGCAAATAAATTTTTTAAGTTAATTCGTAAATTTATTCATTATCATTCGAGACAACCTGCACCCCCGCACCCCAATAAATAAAATTTCGATTTTCTGTAAATTATCTTAACTTTGTTTTCGCGTTATGAATATGAAAGCAACATCCACGGGCGCCGATTTTACATTCGATGAACTTGGCAAGCATTTTTTTGCCAACATCGAGGCCTATAAACTGCTGGCATATTCCTATGTGCGAAACGATGCGGCGGCAGAAGACATCGTCTCGGACTCTTTTCTCAAATTGTGGGAACACAAAGAGAGGCTCGACCCGGAAGGGCGACTATCGGATATACATCGTGCAGATCATCAAAAACGCCTGCCATGAGTATATCCGCATGAACAGCATCCATTCCAAAATTCACAACCACATTCAGGACCGCAAGGAGTGGCAGTTACAAATCAGCCTTCGGTCGTTGGAGAGTTCGGAAATCGAGAACTGTCTTTTTTCAAATGACGTAGAAAAAATCATCCGCCGCGAACTGGCCAAGATGCCCGAACTCCGTCGTGCGATTTTTTCCGACAGCCGTTTCGGCCTCATGACACATAAGGAGATCTCGGATAAATACCGGATTCCGATCCGACGGGTAACCTGGGAAATCTCAAAGGCGCTCGAATCGCTGAAAATGGCTTTAAGGGACTACATCCCCGCGTACATGATTCTGTTCTATTTCGTCAACAGGCAATAACAAAACGAGGGAACCTATTTGATTTACATGCAAATGCGACAGATCATGTAAATTACAACAGTTCACAATCTCTCATTCCCGGACTCCACGCCGGGTGCACAAAGCCGGTTTGTTCATTGCAGAAGACCATGCTGCATCTTGGGAAATGGTCCGAGATATTAAAAAAATGGAAAATGATATTCTGCCCGACTCGCTCGTCGCCGGTCACGAAGTCGAACTGAGTGGCTGGATTCGTACGGAGGGGGACTCGGCAGTGCTGTCCAATCTCCTCCTCGCCTCCCCCCCCAAGAGAGGGACAGCGGCCCGATTCCCTTCCAGAATTCGGAGTTCTTCGCCGGGTCGGCCCACGATAAGCACAGCAAGTCGGGGTGGCACCGTATGACGCTTCGCAGACAAGTTCCAGACTCGGCAGCAGGTATTTACATCGGCGGCATGCTGACGGGGAGTGGCACTGCCTGGTTCAACGACCTTGAGGTCCGAATCAACGGCCGGAAGCTCCGCGATACAGTGATTCCGGAGTTGAAATACCGGTTGACCCCTCGCGAAAAGCGGGAACTCAGCCGCTATATCTATCCGCTGCGGGGGTGCGACCCTGCCGATGGGGATTCCGTCGAACTGCGGCTGCTCGACCGGCTGGTCGGAGCGGATTACATCACCTTCGGCTTCACCTTCTGCGACGGGCGGTATACGATTATCAAGCCCGGCGTCCGGAAGTGGCAGCATGATGCCCAAGAGGCCTACCCCGGCACATTGGAGTATCTGCTTCGTCAGTTGGACGAGCCCCTCTTCATCCTCGACCCGAAGCGGATGCGCGAGGAGCATGCCCCGGCCCTCGAATGGCTCAAGCAGATGAAGTTCCGACATGTCGGATCTATGAAACTCGAAGATGAATTCTGGGATCATGATATTGTCGGTCAATATGATTATCTTGTATTATATCCCATGTATCGCCGTCTGAATTTTTTCTGGATTTTGAATAATTCAAACCGACAGGGAGGTTAGGTCCAACCAGGAACCCAATGCTAACTTAGAAGATAAAATGATCTTTACCGGGCACGGTCGAACACGTGTACGGACAGCTGCATTCCCGAACACAATGGGCCTGTTGACAAAAAACAATATACCCGCAGCACCCAATTCCGCAAAAAATATGTAACTTTACCAACACCGAAACTCTGATCGACATGTATCCTCGAATGCTTCGCATCACGCTGTTGACGCTGCTGTGTGCCATGGCCGTCTCCGCAGCACACGCCGCCTCGACCGTTCAGGGTCGCATCTACCTCAAGAACGGACGCGTCATCGAATGCGGCGAAAAGGACCGCATCAAGTTGCCCAAACACGCGCAGGACGTCAAACTGCTGCGCCGGGCCTTCTACAAGGACAAGAGCAAGGAGATCTACCGCTACGAGGAGATCGACTCGATCGTCTGCTGGCACGCCACGGCACCCGAACATCCGCAGAAGTTTATCCCCGCAGGGAAAGTCGGCTGGCTGTGGGTCTACTTCGAGACGCCGCATATCTGCGTCGGAGTCTTCGCCCAGAAGGGCTACGGCGTCGATTCGAACGGAGGCATCGAGGTGCTGGTCAAGTACCGTTCGCTGAGCCGTTCACGCACGGCCTACTACCTGCGCAAGGCGGGCGAGGAGGAGTTCTACGATGCCGGATCGGCCAGCCGCCGGGGCAAGGGCCGCTTCCGCGAATCGGTGGCCGCCTACGTGGCCGACGCTCCCGAACTGGCCACGGAGATCCTCCAGTTGCGGACGGACGACCGCAGCAAGACCATTCTGATGCTCGAGGCGTATCAGCCTGCAACTCATTGAAAATTCAATCACTAACCTGAGACAGTCATGAAACACTTTTTCCTTTATGCACTCGCTGCATTAACCGCCATCGGCATGATCTCCCATGCCGAAGCCAAAGCCCCCGAAGATGCCGAGTCGGACCACGTGATCGTCACCCTCAAGTCGGGCGAGAAGGTCGACTGCTATGTTCATCGCGGCTGGCACGCCGAAAACTCGGTATTCAAGAAGGAGAACTATTCGTTCAAAGTTACAAAAACGCCCGACGACAAGGAGCCGATCGAATATACGGCCGATGATGTGGTGAGCATCGACTACGTGGAAACCACGGCGGACCATCCCGACGGTGTGCGCTGGGAGTCACACCCGCTCGCCAAACCCAACTTCGCAAGCCGCTACCACACCATGCAGCTGCTCTTCTGCGTCGACAAGGTGGGCAAGAACGCCACGACCTACTGGTGGAAAATCTGGGTCGCATCGGGACTCAACGGCATGGGCCGCTCGCTCCAGACCAACCTCGGCGTCCGTTTCCACAACGACCCCGAAGGGATTGTCTACCCCTACATGCTGGTCAACTCGGTACTGATGAAGGACCGCTACCCGGGACTGCAGGATTTCTGCAAGAAGTGGTTCAAGGGCCCCGAGGGCAAGGTCCACAAGAAGGAGGCCGAGGAGAACGACGCTTGGATCCTCGACATGTACGACGCCTATCTGGAACAGATGGGCGACGAAGCGGCCAATCTGCCCTACCCGATTCCCGACAAGAAAGCCGGCAAGGAAAAGTAGCCGTCCCCGTTCGGCTCCGGGTTCCGCGACCGGGAACGCCCCTCCCCGAGAACATTTGCCGGCAGGTCTTCCGACACGGCATACAACAAACCTATCCATATCCGCGTCCCTCTGTTCAGACAGAAGAGAAGCCAGGGCTCGCCCGAAGAGAAATACTCCGAAAAGCCGGCGATACCAAACTCACAATACACGTATTGTGAGTTTTTTTATGCAACAGATCCGCCCCACTCCGGAGACTCCATGCGCTCCGGGACATCTGCGACGGTCTCTGCAACCGACCGTGCCTCCCCCAAAAAGCACAAAACGGCCTGGCGATCCCGGCCTGACACTCCGGCTTCAATACCGATTTTCAGTCGAATATCGGACGACGCCCGAAGCAAATGGAACACGCCCGGGAGTGGTCCATCCCCGGATCAGCAACGTCGCGGATCATACCAACCGAGGATCGAAGACAAATCGAGTTCGATCCGCATAAATCTCCGCTTCGACCGAGCCGATTCTTCCATCCGGACTCCATGTAAAGCCCCCGGCGGAAGAATTTTTATAAAAATTTCAAAATTATCATTACAAAGCAAAAACAGCCATTGTCTTAACACTTGATATAGCAAAAAACCGATTTTTCCTCATTTCATAAATCAAAATCTACTCTCCACAGAAGAATCGCTACGCCTTTTTCCCCTAGATAAACATTCCGGATAGAATATTTTACGGATTTTTTACTACATTTGTAAAAAGCAAAGACCTTCACCTGTTTTCCAAGCGCCGTACCTTTCCTCCCGATTTTGTTTTGGGTATTGACGTTTTTTTCATATAGTACACAAGAACAAACCTTTGTTTCACTTAAATACTCTCTCTATGAAAAAACTCTACGCATCACTGTCTTCCGGCACACTGAGAGGGGGGGGGGAATTTTGCTAAATGCCCCGCACTGATCGCCCGCACGCTGTGTTTCTGCATGCTGCTGGCCTTCAATCTGTGGGCAATCCCCGCCACAGCGCAAACTTCCGACGAAAAGGCCCACACCGTATCGGGTACCGACACCAGTGGAAATCCCATCGTCGGGGCCACGATCGTCAGTTCGAAACATGCCCACATCGGTACTACGACCGATTCAAAGGGTTTCTTCCTGTTGACCAACATCGAAAGCGACGATATCCTTCAGGTAGGCTTTGTCGGCATGAAAAGCAAGGAACTGCCTGTCGGTTCGCAGATGCGTTTCGACATCAAGCTCGAAAACGATACGGAAATCGACGAGGTAATCGTCACCGGTTATCAGGAGATTTCGAAGCACCAGGTGGCCGGCGCCGTCAAGCAGATCAAGATGGATGAGATCAAACTCGGTGCATCCTTCTCGGTCAACCAGATGCTCGCCGGACAGATCTCGGGTGTCAACGTCATCCAGACTTCGGGCGAACCCAGCGCCACACCCAAAATTCGTATCCGCGGTACCTCCTCCATTCTGGGCAACAAGTCCCCGATCTGGGTACTCGACGGCATCATCCTCGACGACCCCGTACAGGTCAACTATCAGGACCTCACGGGCGACGATGCCGCCTACCTGATCGGTAACGCCATCGCCGGCGTCAACCCCTCGGATATCGAGTCGATCACCGTTCTGAAGGATGCCTCGGCCACGGCCCTCTATGGCGTACAGGCCGCCAACGGCGTTATCGTCGTGACGACCAAACGCGGCGAAGCAGGCCGCACGAAGGTTCGTTACGACGGATCGTTCACCCTCAACGAACGGCCCTCCTACCGACAACTCGACGTGATGAATGCCGCCGAACGCATCACCCTCTCGCAGGAGATGCTCGCCGACCACTTCGAGTACTCGCGTCTTCCGGACGACATCGGCTACGAGGCTCTCTACATGAAATACATGAACCACGGCCTCAGCTACGACCAGTTCGCTTCCGAAGTCAGCAAGATGGCCTCGCGCAACACCGACTGGTATGACCTGTTGTTCCGCGACGCATTCAGCCACAACCACACGGTGAGCCTCACCGGCGGTTCGGATCGAACCTATTACTACGCATCGGTAGGTTACAACAACACCCCGACGACCGCTATCAAGGGTGGTTCGGAGCGTTTCTCGGCCAACATGAAACTCAATTCGTGGCTCACCAAGAAGCTCTACATGGGCATCAGCATCACCGGCTCCCAGAACAAGAACAAGGGTTACAGCGGAATGGCCGGCGTCAATCCCAACACGTATGCCCAGAATACGGCCCGCACCATCCCGGCCTACAATGACGACGGTTCGTACTACTATTACAAGTTGGCCAACTCGAAATCACTGGATGTCAACGGCACCTACATCACCGAGCGCCCGAAATACAATATTCTCAACGAACTCAACGAGACGGGAGCCCGTGGAGAGGTTGCCAACCTCAATCTCCAGCTCAACCTCCAGTACGAGTTCATCAAGGGTCTCCGCTACGAGTTGCTCGCCTCGATGGTCCACAACAACAGCAAGCAGTTCGACTACGCGACCGACGCCTCGTCCTACATTGCCCGGATGCGCGGCTGGAACCTCGACTTTCCCTATCTGACGGGAGACTTCGCCGCACAGGACTGGTACCAGGAGTCGCCCATCCCGCAGGGAGGTATCCTCTCGGCCATATACGACACCAATACCAGCTACACGCTGCGTAATACGCTGCGCTACAACACGCAACTCAAGGAGAAGCACACGATCAGCGCCTTCGTCACCTCCGAAATCCGCAGCATCCCGACTACCGGATCATCGTCCACCTGGTACGGCTGGCAGCCCGAGCGAGGTCTGGCCATCGAGCCGGTCTTCACCGACCAGTACATCGAAAATGCGCGGAACGGCCAGTACAATCCCGTACTCACTGACCGTACGACCCATTACGTATCGTGGCTGGGCAGCGTCTCCTACTCCTACATGGACAAGTGGACGATCAACGGTAACATCCGTATGGACGGTTCGAACTCCTTCGGCGAGAACCCCAAGTACCGCTTCCTGCCCGTGTGGTCGGTAGCCGGCAAATACACCCTGTCGAACGAGCCTTGGCTCCAGGACAGCAAGGTGCTCTCGCAGCTCGCCATACGTGCCTCGTACGGTCTGCAGGGAAACGTCGACACGAGCACCTCTCCGAACCTTGTAATCAAGATCGGCTCGACCGATGCCACCACGGGTCTCAACCAGTCCTTCGTATCGCTGCTGCCGAACGCCGACCTGCGTTGGGAAAAGACCCAGTCGTACAACGTCGGTCTCGATTTCGCCTTCCTGGGCGACCTGGTAACCGGTACGATCGACGCCTACAAGAAGCACGGTACCGACATGATCGCCACGACTCAAGTCTCCTCGGCCACGGGCCGCTCGGAACTCAAGATCAACTCGGGTATCGTCGATAACGCCGGTGTCGAGGTGGCCCTGGGCTTCCACCCGCTCCACACCAACAACTGGGATCTCTACCTCAATGTCAACTACTCGTACAACCGCAACAAACTGATCAAGGCCAACAGCAGCGCCGTGGTCAACAACTCGTCGAAGATCTCCGGTACGGCCCTGATCGAGGGCAAACCGCTCGGCACGCTCTACTCCTACAACTTCGCCGGACTCAACCACGATACGGGTTACCCGGTCTTCTACGACAAGAACGGAAACGCTACCGGCATGATTCCCGACGACAAGAGCGAATCGGGCGAAAAGGAGGTTCCCAACTACAGCCTCTACGAGGATGAGATCGAACTCGTCGAGTCGGGTGTGATGGATCCGCCCCACTACGGAGGTTTCGACTTCACGCTGCGCTGGAAGAGCCTGCGTCTGTCGGCATCGTTCACCTACTCGGCCGGAGCCGTTGGCCGTCTGCCGGGCATCTACACCGATGCTTACAATGCCTACGATCCCGCACAGAACATGCGCAAGGAGTTCATCTCGCGCTGGCGCCAGCCGGGCGACGAGCTCCACACCAACATCCCCGTGCTCTACAACTACGACAACTACCAGGCCCTGCCGCGGCGTGACGGGATTCTCTCCGACCGCGATGTCATCGAAGGCAACAACATGTACGACTACTCGACGGCCCGCATCGCCAAAACCAACGTTCTGCGTATGCGCAGCCTCGGTCTGAGCTACTACGTTCCGACGCATAAACTTCGTTCGTGGGGCATCGAGTCGGCCATGATCAGCCTGCAGGCCACCAACCTCTTCTTCGTAGCCGACAAGGCATGGGGCGGCATGGACCCCGAGAGCGGTTATGCAGCCGTTCCGACGCCGAGAACCTATACGCTTAACGTAAGTCTGACTTTCTAAAGCTGAATACAAGATGAAAAAAGGAATCAACATACTGACATTCGGATTTGCATTGGCAACCCTGACCGGATGCGGGGACTTTCTGACGCAGGAGGCCCAGGATCTTGTCATTCCGAAAACCGTAACACAGTACAAGGAGCTGCTGCAGGGTGACGGCTACTTCAAAAACTTGCAGACCAAGGCTGCGTGGGTTCATTTCCTGACCGACGATATGGCTACCGGTCCTTACGAGTATGCCGACGACCCCACGAAGATCTCCTCATACATGGAGAAGTACAAGCAGATCTTCCTCTGGCAGGCCGAGATCGAAAGCGACCAGTTCACCGACGACCTCTACGCTTACCTCTACAACCAGGCGCTTCCGGGTACGATCTGTCTTGAGATGCTCGACGACATGGAAGGATCCGATACGGAAAAAAGGATTCTCAAGGGTCAGGCCTCATTCCAACGTGCGATGGCCTTCTTCTACCTGGCCAACCTTTACGGTCCGGCCTACAACGAAGCTCAGGGCAGCGATCCCTGTGTTCCGATGTCGCTGACGGCAACCGCAACCCCGGGCTCCTACCCGCGCAAAACCGTCGAGGAGGTCTGGGGACAGATCCATACGGACATTACAACGGCGGTCGAATGTCTCGATGGTTATGAAGCCGGTGTCTACGAGATCAACTACAAGGCCGCCCTGCTGCTCGCCTCGCGCGTAGCACTCTTCATGGAAAACTATGAAGAGGCCATCACCTATGCCGAAAGGCTGCTCGAACTGGCCCCGACGCTCTTCGACATGGTGAGCAAGATCGACATCGAAACCTATCTCGACCCCGGCAAGTACTCCAGCGAAGGAATCCTTAACACGAATCTCAATCCCGACGAAATCCTCTGGACCTTCTCGCAGAGTTCGACGCAGGACCTGAAGAATCTGCTCACAGACACTTCGTTTACCTCGATGTCGTTCACCGTATCGAATACCGAAGATTCAGGTCTGATCCAACTCTATGACCGCAACAAGGATGTCCGCATGGCCTTCTCCTTCGCCGATCCCGACCCGGACGACTTCATGGCATCACTAATCGGTTGTATGTCGGGCACATACGTCTATTCCCCCTGCAAGTACAACAGCTACGCCGGAATGACCGGTTTCCCGATGGGAATGCGCAACGCCGAGGCCTACCTGACGCTGGCCGAGGCCTATGCCCGCAAGGCCAATCCGGACAAGAGCCGTGCACTGGATTACCTGAATGCCCTGCTCAAGACGCGCATCGTCGACTACACCCCGCTCACCGAGGCCGATTTCGCCACCGACCAGGAACTCGTCGAACGGATCTGGACCGAGCGCCGCAAGGAGCTCTGCTTCGAGGAACTGCACCGCTGGTGGGATATGCGCCGCTGCGGTCAGAAGGGCTTCACCCGGGTGTGGGGCGTCACGGGCGAAAGCTACAAAATCGCCGACCATGACCCCGCCTTCACGCTCAACTTCCCGAAGAAGGAGCGTGACTTCGATCCGGGACTCACGCCCAACAACCGCCCGATCCGGACTCCGGTAGCATCCAACTAATCGACAACGCAAACACGAATTGATCATGAACATGAAACAATACCTTCCCATTTTCGTCGCCGCACTGCTCTGTGTCTCGGCGGCCAGCTGCGACCGCAGCGACCCGGACGGATCGATAACGATACCCGAGAAGCCGACGTTCGACACCTCGACGAATGCCGGTAAACAGGCCCAGCATATCTACGACACCTATGGTCTGTACTGTCACTGGGATTTCGAGACCGACGACTACATGTACGAACTCACCAAAACATCGGATGCCGACTATACCGCGGTCGACAACATGGACAACATGGCCGAATTCCTCACCGCTTTTGAGGAGAAGGCGCTCAAGGTGCTGCCCATCGAGATCGTACAAAAGTCCTTCTCGCATTTATTCATCTGCAACGAACTCATCAACACCTACACGAAAGAGACACTCGGCGAATATTCGTGGGATAGTGAAAGCGAAACGGTCACCGAATTGCTCCCGATGGAGATCAAAACACTGGGCGTAGCCCTCGGTTTTGCCGGTTCAAAGTGGGCGGAAGCCGATATGGAGTTGTTGCAGCTGCGCTGGATCGAGGCAATCTTCGAAACCATGCTCAACAATGCCCCCACTCCGACTGATTTCAACAAGGCCGCGCTGATCGACGTCACCGATATTTCCGGCAATGCCTATCCGACCAATTACTCCGCCAGCAAACAGTGGGGCTGGTGGTGCATCCAGGGAGGTGATACCGGAAAAGAGGAAGGCTACCAGTATGACTGGGGGCTGCTCGATCCACCCTACGTGGGTCTCTCAAGCATTGCCTACCGCGATGGCGCGGAGGTGCAGGAAAAAGTGACGATGGGTTATTCACGCTGGTACGACTCGGGCTACACGGCCGCCATGGACTTCGCCACCTATGCCGCCTTCATCCTGCTCAAACCCACAGCCTACATGGACGATCTCTGCGCGAAGTATCCGCTTGTGAAACAAAAGGTACAACTCGTCAAGGAGTACTTCCTGGAGAACTTCAACTACGAACTGAAAAGCATCGCGCAATAGCCCTTGCAACACAATGCCGGAAAGTGGCCTCGGGCCACTCTCCGGTATTTTTCGGAAAGCTGCCCAACGTATTGAAAAAATCGTTATATTGACAGGCCGTTCAGCCTGAAAGCCGGAATCGCCATACGTGCGCGATATCCGACTTTACAACGGTCCGAAACAGAGGTAAAGCAACAACTCATTCATAAACGTAATATGAAAAACAACAAAATTCTTCTTTGCGGTGCGATGCTCGCACTGGCAGCCTGCTCGTCGGCTGACAAGTACACGATCCGGGGAACCTGGGAAGACGGTGCAGGACAGACCATCTACCTCAAGACGGGCGACGACCCCAAACAGCTCGTGGCCATTGACTCGGCGGTGGTGAAATCCGACAACACCTTTGCGCTCAAGGGTCTGGCTCCGGAGACGATGACTCCCGCCGTCCTGGTAACCCCCGAAGCACGCACCGAACTGCTTCTCTACCGCTCGGGCCGCCCGATCGAGGTGAAAATCTGGAACGAAATGCGCCGCAAGCTCAAAGCCGGCGAAACCGACAGTGTCGATGTCAAGGTACAGCTCATGAAGCTGGTCAACCCCGATCCTGAGACCTCCGTCTTCCTTACGGGACGCGATCTGGAGTCGGGAAACGCATTCATCTCGCTGGGCGGCATGTTCATGCTGATGGAAGCCCAGCAGAAGGGTCTCTCGCTCGACTCGGTGTTCAACGTCAAGACTCAGATGGAGGATGCCTTTGAGCAGAGCATGGAGAAATTCCTCGACTCGACGGGCAACTTCCGCTCATCGACCTTCTTCATCCGCGACTTCGTGCTCAAGACCCGTTCGTTCACCGAAGCTCAACGCTGGTACGACTCGCTGACGCCGGCCGTCAAGGAGTCGGCCGAGGGCAAGATGCTCCTCAACGACATCGAGCTGAACAGCAAGTTCAACGTCGGCGGCACGCCCGATGACTTCACGCTCCCGACCCCCGACGGCGATTCGCTCTCGCTCTACTCGCTGCGCGGAAACGTGGTTCTGCTCGACTTCTGGGCCTCGTGGTGTGCACCCTGCCTGGCCGAAGCTCCCAACGTGAAGAAGATCTACGAGAAATACCACGACAAGGGCCTCGAGGTGCTGGGCGTATCGCTCGACAAGGAGGGCGACTACGACAAGTGGGTGGACGCCATCAAGAAGCACGGTCTGAACTGGAAACATGTCTCCTCGCTCAAGGGTTGGGACTGCCCCGTAGCCAAGCAGTTCAACGTGACGGCCATTCCGCGCATGTATATCCTCGACCGCGACGGCAAGATCATCGCCCAGGACCTGCGCGGTGAGGAACTCGCCAAAAAGATGGACGAAATTTTCGCCGACGCTCAGTAATTGAAAACAACGTGTCCGGAACGGGCTCGGCCCGCTCCGGGCGCATCAAAAAAAACCGAACATGAAAAAAATCTTTATCGGAATGCTGCTCGCTGCAGGTTTGGCAGCCTGCTCGGACGGAAACAAAAACGGAGAACAGATCGCCTACGACATCCAGGGCAACTGGGATGAAGGAGTCGGACAGTGGGTCCGTCTGGTCAGCAATGACTCTCCGCAGGCCGTCGACTCGGCCAAGGTCGGCGACGACAAACTGTTCCACCTCCAGGGCCAACTGGACTATGCACAAAAGGCCACGCTGCTCTTCGGCAAGCAGGGTTCCGATTACAAGGAGCGCCGGACGAAGGAGATCTTCCTCGACGGAACGCCCGTTACACTGACGGTCAAGCAGGAGGAGGGCAACCCCTTCAACCCCTCGGGCATCGACGTAACGGTCAAGGGCAGCCCCGAACAGCTTCTCATCGACCAGCAGTTCTCGATCGAACTGATGAACATGTTCGTCGAACTGGGTGAAGGAACCGCCAAGGATGAGGAGTCCAAGGCTCGCTCCAAAAAATCGCGTGACGATTTCAACAAGACGCTCTTCGCCTTGATCGACTCGGCCCGCAACTGCCGGATGATCACCTACGTGATCAGCGACTTCATGGTGCCCCGCTACCCGATCAAGACGGTCGACAGTCTGTTCAACACACTGACCGACAGCGTCAAGCAGAGTCAGCTGGGCCGTGATCTGGCCGACAAGATCGCCCGTCTGAAGGCGGTCAACATCGGCGCCAAGGCCCCGGACTTCACGCTCCCGACGGTCGACGGAGGTGAATTCCGACTGTCGGACCTGCGCGGCAAGGTCGTGCTGCTCGACTTCTGGGCTTCGTGGTGCGCTCCCTGCCGCGGCGAGCTGCCCAACGTGAAGAAGATCTACGAAAAGCACCACGCCGACGGGCTGGAGGTTGTAGGCATTTCGCTCGACAACAAACGCGAGAACTGGCTCAAGGCAATCGAAGAGGAGCAGCTGCCCTGGATTCAGGTCTCCTCGCTGAAGGCCTTCGACTGTGACGTAGCGAAGACGTACAGCGTACAGGCCATTCCGCGCATGTTCATCATCGACCGCGATGGCACGATCATCGACCTCGACCTGCGTGGCGAGAAGCTCGCACAACGCATGGATGAGATCTTTGCCAAATAGGACCTGAAAAGCTGAAATGGTGAGAGCCGCTCCTGCAAAAGGGGCGGCTCTTCGCTTGAATGGCCCGGAGGATCCAGCGGGAGAGGATTCCGACAGCGGCCGGCCCCGGCAGCAAGGCCGTTCGAAAAAAATCGCACCGCCCGAACCCCCCTGACGGCGAGTGAAACGCGCCCCGAAGAGAAGAGCCGTGCGGAGATGGGGAGATAGTCAAAATTTTGACTGTCGAACAAAATGAGCTATCTTTGCGGCCGAAATCAAGGATCATGACCAACGGAGGCAACGATTTTCGGGAATTTCAACTGCAGATCGTGCGGATGCGGATCGCCTTCCGCCAGTGTCTGCAGCGCACGCTGAAACGCCACGGCATCAGCGTAACGTTCGAGATGCTGCAGGTGATGAGCTGTCTGTGGCGCGAGGAGGGCTCGACCCAGCAGATTCTGGCCGAACGCACGGCCCGGAGCAAGGCCAGTCTGAGCAGCCTGATGACGACCCTCGAGAAACGCGGGTACATCCTGCGCCGGGCGGAGCCCTCCGACCGACGCAACAAACGCGTCTACCTCTCGTCCGAGGGCGAACGTTTCTGGCTCGGCATCCTGCCGATCCTGAACGACCTCTACGCCCGCTTCGAACAGAGCATCGGGCCGGAATGTCTCCGCGTCATGACGTCGGATCTAACCCGCATACAGCATGAACTGGAAAGCATATAGAAACCTTCTTCTCCTGGCGCTGGGTGCGACTGCCGGAGTGCAACCGGCCGCCGCGCAGAGCGATACGCTCTTTCTGCCGGTGGCCCGGCTCTTCGAACTGGGCGTTCAGCAGAGCCTCACCCTGCAGGCCGACGCCCTGGAGGAGGATGCCGCACGGATCCGCGAAGAGGAGGCCCGGGCCAACCGGCTGCCCGACCTTTCGGTCGGGTTGCGCGGCGGCTTTGCCGGACAGCCGGTGATCTTCCGCCAGGGGCTGCGGGAGCCCTACCGCCCCGAATCGCCCGACTGGTCGCAGAACTACGCCGTCGACTTCTCGCAACCGCTCTACCGGGGCGGCAAACTGCGCCACTCGATCCGCCGCGCAGGCATGGAGCGCACGCTGGCTGCGCTGAAGAGCCAAACCGACGCCGCGGACCTCAAGCTGAGTCTGCTGGAGCAGTACATGCAGCTCTTCAGCCTCTACCGCGAGCAGGAGGTGCTGTCGCGCAACATCGAGGAGTCGGAGCGGCGCCTGCACGACATCCGCCGCATGAAGGAGGAGGGGCTCATCACGAACAACGACGTGCTGCGCAGCGAGATGCAGCTGACCAACGACCGTCTGTCGCTGCAGCAGACCGACAACGACATTGCCCTCGTGTCGCAGCAGCTGGACATCCTGCTGGGGCTCGACGAGAGCCGGCTGATCGTTCCCGACACGACGCTGCTCTACCGCGCCATCACAATGGACGACTACGACCACTACGTCGAGGAGGCCTGCGCCGAGGATCCGACGATGAAGCAGCTGCGCATGCAGACCGAGATAGCCCGTACGGATGTCGATCTGGCCCGCTCGGCGCTGCGTCCCGACCTCTCGCTCTACGCCTCGAATACGCTGGCACGGCCCATCGCCCGCACGATGGAGGACCTCTACAACAATACGTGGAACGTCGGGCTGTCGGTTTCCGTACCGCTCTCGGCGCTCTACAAGGGGCGCCACAAGGTGCGCGAGAGCCGCGTGGCGGTCGACGTGCGCCGCAACGCCGAGGAGCAGCAGATGCAGCGCATCCGCGTGAATGTCCGCACGGCCTTCCTGCGCCACCGCGAGGCGGTGCAGCAGGTCGAGGCGCTGCAGCTCTCGGCGCGTCAGGCCCAGGAGAACTACCGCATCATGCAGAACCGCTACATGAACCAGCTGGCTATTCTGACGGACCTGCTCGATGCGAACAGCGTGCGGCTGGACGTGGAGTTGCAGCTCACGGCGGCCCGCACGCGGGTGATCTACACCTACTACCAGCTGCAGCGGGCCATCGGGCGGCTGTAAGCGGCCGCAAGGCGGGGGCCTTCGCCGGAGGGACGAGCCCCGAACGCCCGCACACGAATCCCTCCTGAAGGAGGCCGAAGCGGCCCGGAGACGCATGCTCCGCAGGCCCCGGTCCAAGAGAGTCCCCGCAGGGAACGACTGCGGCGGACGGATGACGAAACGAAGAACAAACGAAAGGAAAAAGGTTAGGAAAGCATGGGAGACTGGAGTAAGAAACGCGACGAACTTCGCAAACAACGCCACCGCAACATCGTGTTGAACGTCGTCTGCATTCTGCTGGCGGGGTCGGGGCTGTGGGTAACGGCCGACTATTTCCGGCGTCACGCCAATTATGTGGTTACGAACGATGCCTCGATCGACCAGTACGTGGCGCCGATCAACATCCGCGTGGCGGGCTACATCCGCGAGGTGCGCTTTACCGAGCACCAGTTCGTCCACAAGGGCGACACGCTGCTGGTGCTCGACGACCGCGAATACCGTATCCGCGTCAAGGAGGCCGAAGCGGCGCTGCTCGATGCCCACGGCACACAGGAGGTGATCCACTCGGGGATCGAGACGTCGCGGACGAACGTCGCGGTGCAGGATGCGAACATCGCCGAGGCGAAGGCCAAACTCTGGCAGACGGAGCAGGACTTCCAGCGTTTCGAACGGCTGATGCGCGACGAATCGGTCCCGGGCCAGCAGTACGAACAGGCCAAGGCGTCGTACGATGCGGCGCAGGCCCGTTATCAGGCGCTCGTGGCACAGAAGGAGGCGGCCGTCTCGCAGTACTCCGAGGCGAGCAAGCGCACGGTCAGCGCCGAAGCCAACATCCTGCGCTGCGAGGCCGACCTCGACATGGCGCGGCTCAATCTGAGCTACACGGCCCTCACGGCCCCCTACGACGGAT
>OGQD01001128.1_pt1 | contig 18230 bp, 26 predicted proteins | sample 1553091 | NCBI WGS metagenome assembly OGQD01 (sample SAMEA2580290, study PRJEB22360) | human gut metagenome | biome: human gut; feature: human-associated habitat; material: faeces | place: Denmark | collected 2008/2010
CCACGCACCAGCCACATGAAAATGCCGCTCATGCTGGACTGTTCGCACAGCTCGTCCTTGAGGTGAGTGTCCTGTTCCTCCGGGGAGAAATGGCGGTTGAACTCTACCACCTTGATACGCTCGGAAGCGAACAGGGACTTGTCTGTTACCATCGGAAGGTCGTTACAGGAAAGCCATAAGGTGAACTGCGGCTTGAATGTGATTGCCGACTGGTACAGCGCACGAGCAGAGATTTCCTCGCCGCCTGTAAGCTGTTTGATTTTCTCCTCGTCCAGCTTGCCGTATTCGTTGCTCTCGGACATTGTGACGAAGCGTTTGCCCTTCAACCCAGCAAGGGTAGGACTGGCGGCTTCTGCGTCCTTCTGACGGTCTCCACGGCAAATCATACCGACCGGGGCAACCTTGGCGTAGTCACCGAGCATAGTCTCGATGGTGTTGAGCAGAGTAGACTTACCGTTACGAGTGGTCTTACCATGAAGAATGAACATACACTCCTCATTGCTCATACCCAGCATGGAATAACCCAAAGCTCTTTGAAGGAAGTCTGCCTTGTCCTCGTCATTCTGTGTGACCTCTTTAATGAACTTCTCCCAGCGTTTACACTTAACCGTCTTGGAGATAGTGTGGCTAAATGCTGTCTGCATGGTGAGAAAATCGTCCCAGCTATGTTCCCGGAAGGAGAAGTCTCGAAGGTCGTATGTACCATTCAAACAGTTAATGAGATAGGGGTCTGCGTCAAACTGCACAGCAGAGATACGAAGCTCCCCGGTAGCGTCCTTTAGGATTCTGTCTCGCATACGCCTGTCACCCATCTTATTGACGAACCCGGTGTAGGACTTTCGGGTATCATCGTCCTCGATTTCTCCGCAGTAGAGAATCATTAGACGGACGAAATCTTTAATCTTCTCGGACACGAGAATCGCTCCCTCGTCCTTACGCCATGCTCCCTCGTGATAGGTGTACCAGCTCTTGTGTTCCGGGCAGTAGCGAGCTTCGTGAGAGTAGAGCAAGCCAAACAGGTTTGCCATACCCATTTCAGACCACTCAAACCCGGAGCTGGTCTCGTCTGCTTTCTCGGGGTGATACTGCTTAATCAGATACATCTTCGAGGATAAGTCCTCGTCCATAATGACACGACCGTTGCGTGTCTCGAAAAGCTCTTGCATTACTTATCACCTCCCAGCAGAGTAATCGCCAAATCAATAAGGTCTGACAGGCGGTAACGGATTTCATAGAATCCGAAAGAGTGTCCGTCCTCATAGGCACGATTCCAAATGGCTTCCGCTTTCTTGCGAGAGAGCCTGTGACCCACCTCATACTGAATCTTTTCGATAATCAGATTGTAGACGGAATCTCGAGCCTTGTTCTTCTCGGTGTTGAGCCGAGCGACTTCACTCTGATACTTCTTGTTATTCAATTCGACCTGTTCTCTGTTCCACTTAACAGACTGGTCTTCATCGAAAATATGATTGCCGGGGACTTTTTGCAACCCAACCGGGCGGCACGACATTCGGTTCATAATGTCGAACTCATTCTGAATGTCTTCCCAGCTCATATCAGCTCCTTTACCCATATCCATCACCTCGCCATTACCTTATTGAGAAGGTCTTCGTAGAGGTGCTTGTAAAGATTCCTCTCGACCGTTACAGAGTTGTCAACAGGCTCATCATCGACCATAGGAGCGGCGATACCGAGTGAGCAGAGGATTCCAGCATTGACACCCTCCATTTCCTTATCGGTACAGGTACGGACGAAATCGCCCAGCCTGTCCTTATTGACCGTGTAGATGGTCTCACACAGAGCGGTCGAAGGAATCTTGCACAATACCTCTGCATGGGTAGGCATGAGACGCTTTTCTTTTGTAGTGAGATAGACCACCTCGACAACATCTGCGTGTTCATTCAATTTATCAGAGGAAACAACGATAGCTGGTCTTCCCTCTGCATTACTCGGGTCTGTGGCGTAGCACTTGGAGTTGGAAATGTAGAAAATATCTCCTCGCTTCGCCGGGACGTTCTTATTCATGTAATATGCCATTATTTCTTACCTCCCATAACTGCGATTGCACATTTCTGTTTGTCCTCCAACCACCACGAACACTGCTCGGTTACACAGAAAACAGGCTGTGTGCCAATTTTCACGGTGTTATTCTCGTCTACGACAGTGTTAGTCGTGAGGAGAGGACAGATTTTGTTCTGTTCCATTTTCTGATAACCTCCTATATTTTCCGCAGTAACACTTTGAGGATTTGCACCTCAAAGTGTAGCGGCATTGATTATGTAGAGGGAAAGCGTGTCAGACACATCTTTTCTTACAGTCTTCACATCTTGTCTGCACGACATTCACCTCCGTTCTTTATTGAACTCGCCCCACAAGGGGGCGAGATTTTAGGATAAGAGAAAGACCGGGCGAACGCCAAAAGAATCGGAAGCGTCGTCGCAGTACGCAAAACCGTAGTCGCCGACACCGGCGAAAGTGGAAGCGAAATCTTCAACCTTATTCTGTAACCAGTACCATTCCCATGTACCTGTCTCCGAGCCTTGGAAAGCGATACGCTCACGGCGGTTCTCCATGCCGTAGAAGCGTCTCACAGATACAGGCTCGTCCTTGCCGTAAGGGTTCTCTCCGAAGATTTCACGCTCGGTAGGAATACGGAGCATATCAAAGCAGTTCGTCTGACCTACTCGCATACCAACCATACGACCCTTGATTTCCTCCGGGAAGCTCTCGAAGATTTCTCCGTTCAGCTTCTTGCGAAGGTCGGAATGTTCGTAGTCAACCTTTTCGGCTCTGACGGGATTCTCGAACATTTTCTGCTCGTCCTTGAGACAGTCAACGGTGATGAAAAGCATACCGTTCGGGGTCTCACGAATGGCTTTCGCCTTAACCTTCTCCCCGGTAGTGAGTGTGAAGGAGATAATGTCTCCCAGTTCAAACAGTTCGGTGTCAATAGTCATGTTTCTCATAACTTCCATGATAAAATCCTCCTTAATCTTTATTGGATAAGTTTTTGTCTTGCTGTGATTATAAGATAACACATTCAAGATTGAATGTCAATACCTAAAAGATAAATTTTTATCTTTTCTGTGCAAGTTATCGTCTTCTATGTTTAAGTGCTTTTCGCACTCCCTCGGAGCGTTGCTCGTATAGCTCACTGAATCGCCTATGTTCCTCACGAATGACTTTCTTTTCTTCCTCCCACAGTGCCTTTTCGTATAGGTACTCGGGACATACACCGTGACAGCCGGGGTGTCGCTTCGGAGCAACGCAGTCCTTACAGCATTTAATCTTCATCGCTTGTACCTCGTGACGCTGTTGCAGATAGTTCGCAGTTCGTTCCTATCAAGAGGTGGGTCACAGGCAACCGTATTGGCGTACAACAGCTCCTCGTAAATCTGTGACTTGAAGTAGCCTTGATTGTGGAGCATACCAGCGAGGGAGGTGAGACAGATATTGCGGCTTCCGTCCGGGATTCTTGGATATACTGGACGGAGCTTTACACGACCATTCACGACAGGTTCTTCCCATACAGGGGCGTATATCTTGTCTCGCCCAACAACCACCTTATCGGAGGTCTCTCGAGCTTCCGGGAAGTATTTCTCCACTACATAATCAATCGCTTCTTGGTTCTCGATGATTTCTCGGTAGAGAAGGGTGTTCCCGGTCATAATGAAGTAGCGAGCCGCCTTGTAAATCTCCACACCAGCAAGATTGTTCTTGCCCTTGAAGGGGAGAGTTCCACGGAGTAGGATATGGAATCCACGCCCACTCCGGGATTTCTCTGTATAACTGTGGCACTTACCGACAATATCAGCCCCGAGGACACTCATAAGACCGTCTTCATCGTACCCCTCGTCAATATCAATACCGACATAACCGTTGTCCGCAAATACGAAACCGCAGTAGTCGTAATAGTGCTGGTTGTACGATTCGAGAGCAGTCTCGAAATCAGACCATGTTTCCGGGTTGGTGGAGGAAGCGGCTTCGTTCTCCCATGCTTTCATAGGGACTTTGCTTCCATCATTCGCACACACCCACTGGTCGAGTTTCTTTAATTCCTCGGGAATATTGTCATAGTAAACCACGCCGCTTTGCCACCTTTCTTTCCAGCTCATTTACGAGCTTCCAAATGCTGTCCTGTGAGATACCTTTGGACTTCGCCAACTGATAGATATTGTCCGGGACGGTATCGCCCTCACGATAGATATACAGGAGCATTGCTCGGTCATTATCGGAGAACGACTTGAGTGCGCTGTCACACGCCGCCCAGTTATGCTTGTCTGCTTCCGAGTGGAACTTCGGTCTGTCATGTCGAGCATAGAATCGCAGACAATGATTCACATACTCGGAGTAGAAAGTTCGGCTCATTTACTTGCCCTCCTTCATTTCCCCATACATGGAACTCAACTGGGCTTTCTTCGCTGTCTTTTTGACCTCGACACCCTCGAAATACCACTGGTTATCAATGCAGATAGGGTAGTCCGGGTTGTCGGATTCTACCAGCTTACCAGTGTCAATGATATGCTGTGCCGCAGACACGGAGAGGTTGTTCTTTACGAAGTCCTTCCCGGTGCGGAGCAGAGCGTTCACTCTGCCGTTGACGTTCTTCAACTTATACATTGTGTATAACCTCCTTAAATTCATTATTCAGAGCTTCCACATCGACATTGCAAAGCTCCTTGAGTTTGTAGCGTTCCGGGTAGGTATCGTCCATTTCGTAGACCTCCCTCATGTGAATGTGTTCCTTCAACATATCCCGGTAGAATCTCTCGAGACGCTTCTTACCGAACCCGAGGTAAACATGAAGCGTCCACAGCACCATTGCGTCAATGTCGAGAGAATAGGCTTCGTCATGCTCAAGAATCTGTTGGTCGATTTCGTGGATTGCCGCCGCTGTCGCTCTTTCCTTGGCTGACTTCTCCGCATAAGAGACCATGTGGTCGAAATCACTGACTTTCAGATTCAGAGTGGGTTCTTTCTGTACCTTTATTCCGGCTTTCTTCTGCCTACGCCGTTCAGCTCTGTTCATTACCTACACCTTCCTTCAAGAGCGAACCATAAGGGAGGGTGAGAATCCAATCGCAGAACATACGCCACTCGTCCAGCTTGTGACTTCTGCGATATTCCAGCATATTCAGAAGGTTTTCGTAGGTCATAGTGACCGTTCGCTTCTGATTGAAAGAGGAGGGCAAAAGCTGAATCATATTCCACCAAAACTGCTTGCGCTCTACATCGGTGAAATCGCCCTCATTTACGAGCCTGTTGTAATCGTTGTACCAGCCACGATTGTTGTTAAGCTCGTTAATCACAACACCGAGAATCGCCTTGCTCGGCTCGTCCAAATGCTCACAGGAGAAGTCCTCGAAGGTGAACTCCTTTGCCTGTATCTTGTGCATGGTGGAACAGCTATTAGCTGTCGTGCCGACCTTGTATGTATCGAACTCCTTCCACCAGTAGAGAGGAGCGGTAATATCCACCGATACGAAAATCTGACGGAGGAACTTGCGGTGAGGTGCGCCGCCACGAATGAGCCGGGTCATAAGGTCAATATCATTTTCCCCGAGACACATCTTGTCACCGTCAAATACGGTGTCAGAGCGTTCCCAGCTATTGAGAGGATTTCTCATTCCACGAATAGCGTGTTTGATTCCCCATACCTCAATCTGTTCAAATTTAATCATCGCTCATTCCTCCTTAATAGCGGTTCTTGGCTCGAGACAGGCTTGCCATCTGACGCTTCTTCATGTCCTCGTAGAACTCGTTGCTCGGGTTATCCACCTTGTAGCAAGGGCGGTCTCCGAAGAACACACAGTAGGTGTCTGTGGTCTTCTCATGCACGATTGTGGTGTATTCTTCGGTCATAGCTGAACCAGCCATAACAGGCTCACCAGTTTCGGTCACATCGAACCCGGTACAGGTGCTACCCCAAATCTGTGAGAAGCACTCAACACTGAAATCGAGGTAGACTTTCTTGCGGCTCTCGTTCTCCTTAATCTCGGCAATCTTCTGAACGAAGTCCGGGTCATGGGCGAGAGCCTGTTGTGCCTTATAGAGCAGAAGCTCCAAATTCGGGATTCTTGCCACCATACCTCACACCCCCTCTACATGAGAAGCGAGCATATCGGCTTGGTGTGTCCACAGAACATTTGTATATTTATGCACTGCTCGTGTATAATCGTTCCACTCGGACTTATCGCAGAAAGCTCCCATGTGATAGCGAATACACATGATTTCCTCTTCAGTGAGCTTGAAATACTGTGCCAGCACCATAACCGACTTATCGCCGTGACCCTTGAGTAGAGTGTCCGTAGCGTATTCCCACTTGAAATCGTCTCTGATTTCCTCGCCGCCGAGGGTTTCAGCAATGACCGGGTGCTGGTAGTTGTCCATCTTACAAAGGTCGTGGAACATACCAACCAGCAGAGGTGAGCGAGGGTTCTGCCAGTCAAGGCGGCAATCCTCGGTGAGCTTCTTGAGGTAGTGAGCTACCATGTAGCTGTGGTCGAACAAACCACCCTCATAATTGCCGTGATACTTGGTGCTTGCCGGAGCGGTGAAGAATCCCTTCTCCAACAGGTCTTTCTTGACCTCCGGGTGAACAATGTCACCCATGAGGTTATTGAACTTCTCAATACGTTCTGCCAGTGTCATACGTCACCCTCCTGTCTGTGAAGACTGCGCTCTTTCTCGAACCCATTCGGGTAGCGGTTGCGGAGCTTGTCTACGTTCATCTGTAACACCATCTCAAGGTCGTAGCCGATAGCATGGGCGGTAACTGCGAGATACCACGCCACATCGCCCAGCTCTTTTGCGAGGTGAGCTTTGTCCAGCTCGTGACCTTGGAATCGGTACTTCTTAACCATGTCTACACACTCGCCGGATTCACCACAGAGACCCATAACACCGTTGAGAAGAATCTCGTCATTGTTCGGGTGGTTCATGCCAGCCGCAGTGCGGAGAGCTTCGGTCTGATACTCATTGATAGTCATGCTTTTTCCTCCTGTGATTTCGCCAATTCGAGATACTTCTTCAAGTACCAATCGGCTTTCTTAATGTCCTCGACACCGTTCTTATTCCTGTGTCGATAGATGTACTTGAGGGCATTGCATACACAGAAGTCCTTCGTAGCTTCTACGCCCTGTGTCTCGAGCATTACCTCAATGCACTCGAATTTCCCGGTTTCATAATGTGCCGGGTGATTGACATTATCTGTCATACGACACCTCCTATTAAAAATCCGGGAGAGGAGCTTGCCCCTCCCGGCTGTTTGCTTAACCCAACAGTGCGTCAATATCCAGTCCAGTCTTAGCCGGAGCGGAAGCAGTCTGTGTCTTAGGTGCGGCTTTCGGAGCGGCGTTATTACCATTACCGAGAGTGAGCGCACGAGCGACAGGCTCGGTATCGAAACCGTCTGCCGGAGACTTGTCTCCGAGGTTTGCGAAAGTGACTTCCTTGTTCTGGTCTTTGTTGCTCGGAACTTTGGTGTGAACAACCTCTGCACGAATGTAGTGATTGATAAGCTGTTCCGGGTCAATGTCCTCCATCGTGTAGTCGTTCATAGCCGTCTTGGCGAAGTAGGAGAAAGCGTTCAGAGCCTTTTCGTTGTACTCGTCATTCTTATCCTTGATAGAGAAACGCTCGGTGTGGGTTGCGCCCTGTGCGTTTACCAGCTTGATTTCGATACGACCGAAATCCTCGTCATAGGTTGCGTCATAAATGCGGAAAACGTATTCTCCCTCCGGGATAATTACAAAACCGCTCGTCATAGGGATTCTTGCCATTGTAGTGTCCTCCTTAAAAAATTCCTTTTTTCGTACTGTTGGTGAAGACGATTTCCGTCAACTTCCATGCCTGTTCCTCGGTGAAACCAGCCTTAATGTAGCTGTCATACATATTGTGAAGCTCGACAGCGGCTTCATCGTACTTCTCAACCTTGAGAGCTTCCTCACGCTGTTCCTCGAGAGCTTTCATTTCCTCGGTCTGCTTCTTATGCAGTTCCATGACCTGTTCGGTCAGTTCCTTACTGTTTGCCATGAATTTGTCCTCCTTATTTAACCGTCATACGGTAGGTTTCAGATTTCTTGCTGTACTTATCCAGCAAACCGTCAGCTTTCAGAGCGTCCTTATCAACGCTGGTAGTCTCGGAACGAGAGACAGTCCACACATAGGTAGAACCCTTGACCTCGACCTTCTTATCACCGTCACGGAACTGCCCCATAGCGTGTTCCTTGATAATGTCATTGATGGTCTTGAGACGCTTCTCCTTGTCTGCTGTGGAAGCAGAAATCTCGTCCAGCTCCTTCTTGAGACCTTCGGCTTCTGCAATCAGAGCTTCAATGTCAGTCTCGGGAGACAGGGTGTTGGTGCGGAGTGCCGCAAGGATTTCAGCGTCCTTCTTCTCGTCATACTCCGGGGAGATACCAGTATCGACATAATCAGCCCACCACCGCTCAACAGCGGCTACCTTGTCTGCGAAGTCCGGGTAACGCTCGGAGACCTTGAACTCAACAGTGATGGTGTTGCTTGCGGTCGGCTGATATGCCGCCGGGTCTTTGTAGTCCTTCTCGTCAAGGAAGGAAGCGACCATAATCACATCGTCCACACCGTACAGGTAAGCGTATAATGCCGCCTGTAATGCGTAATACTCGGGAACATCGTTCTGCCAGTCCTCCGCACGTTTGGTGGTCTTCATTTCGAGAACAGCTTCGATGGTCTTGCCGTCTTCACCCTTCATCAGATAGTCCCACATACCGCCGAGGTGTTTGCTCTCCGGGAAGAAATCTCCCCATGTCTTATTGAAGTAGTCCTCACCCCACACATCGGAAGGGCGAACAATGTCCATACCGTAGGACTGCTCCATGTAGCGAGCCTGTTTCGGTTCGATGGTCTTACCAGCAACCGTGTAGATAGTGTCCTCGAAGGGCTTCTCATAGGTCTTGGTAATCGCACACCACATTTCAAATGCGGTACTCCACGGATTCAGACCGAGGATAGTAGCGAAGCGAGTACCTGTGATTTTCTTGGTTTTCTTAGGAGGGGCAATCTGAATACGATTGCCCTTGAGCCACTTAATGTCTGCCATTACTTAGCCCCTCCTTCCAGCATTGCGGTAATTTTCTGAATCAGCGTCTCGCAATCGGACTTGGAAATCTCCGTGAATCCCTTGGTCTGTACTGCGATGTTCGCAATCAGTTCCTCCTTGCTCGGGTCAGCGTCCTTGAGCTTCTTGAGAACTGCTTTCAGACCCTTAATCTGTAAAGCAGAAGCATTGTCAGCCGGGGCAGTCAGATTCTCCTTCACTTCCTGTCTCTGCTCGGGAGTAGCCGGAGCTTTCTTCTCTGCCGCCGGAGCGGAATCGCTCTCGCCCTTGCCGAGATTTGCGTCAATGGAATCGCTCTCGCAAATGTCCAGCGCAATCATATACAGGTAGCGGCGCATATAGGTGATGGAAGAACCGAGAGCTTGCATTTCGTTTGTAGCCTGTTTGCCAGCGTTGCTCACGATAGGAGCAATCTGATTGAACGGAGCAACGAACGATACGGATTCCTCCGGGTTGTCGGTGTTGATGATGTTCATGGTTGCAACATCAGCGGTGAAGTTCACCACAGGGATAAGACCAACCTCATTAAAAATGCGGATAGCGGTCGGTACAATGTCCTCAAGCTCGAAGTATTTGAAGGACAGGTGCATATTCTTTCCTGTCTTCTCCACGTTCGCTTCAAGGAACTTTGCCCTTGCAGTAAGGAGCTTCTGATATACATTTGTGGTCTTGGTAGTAGTTGCCATTTTCTTTGTCCTCCTTGGCTTTTTAGTTTTTTCGGGTTTGATACCCTTGAAATCGTCAACTCGCTTTTTCGCCATTGCGATGTAGAAACTTCTGTCTACCTCGTCAATGGACAGCTCGTTATCGTTGTCGATGATACAGTGTTCCGGGAGAGAATCTATTTTCGCTTCGGAATCGTCCTCGGCTTTCACCTTGAAGATTTTTCCGTATCTCTCGTCCGCTGTGGCGTACACTCGGTTCACCTTCTGAACGGACTGCTTTTCACCGTCCACCACATGATAGGCTTCTCGGTACTTCGCCCCGGCTTTGGCGATAATCTGAAACTGGAAAATATCATCACAACTATTTATGGTGTCTTCGACAGGCGTTCCGTTTACAAAGAACTCCTTGAGGGCGGTAGCCACAATCACACAGGAGTTATTGATATTGAAAGCACCAGCCGGAGCGATACCCTTCACGAGATAGCCGCCTTTTGCTTTTGCTTTACCGTCCGGCTGAACCTCAACGTAGTTGTTTACGTCTTTCTGCGCTATCTTGACAACGGTATCTTCCTCGAGGTCAAAGCCTGTACGAGACTGCCATTCAGCACAGATAGCGGTCAGTGTGTCGTAGTCCTTCTTATCGCACTCGACCATGATACCGTCCGTGTTGAGCTGGACAATTCGCAGTCCTTCAATCTCTTGGTAACAATGCTCTGCAAGTTCCAGTAGATATAACTGCCCGGAAATGCAGACAGACCTACCCATGAGAGGGTCGTAGAGGTCGTTGTACTGATTCAGCAAGCAACCGTAGGTGGTGTTGCAAACCAGTTTCAGAGCGTTCGCAGTGTGCTTATCGCCAGCGGCTTTCGCTTTCATACGGCGGTCAAGAATGTCTTCGTAAATCTGCGGAGACGGAATGTTTCTGCTTGTGTACCCATTTATGGTACAGAGGTGTGGGTAGTAGCTTCCTACGTCCTCATTCCAAATTCCTCTATCCTCGGTTTCCTCCCAAAAGAAGTTTGGGATTGCACCATGAATACCGCCATACCCGAGTGTCACAGGACACTCACCGATGTTCAGATTGAACTTGCCTTTGAAAAGCTCACTGTCCGAAATGGAGAGGTCATACATTCTATCGAAGAAAGCGAAAACCTCGGGTGGTATGTACTCTTTTCGCAGATTGTCCGGGTAGACATACTCGCGTTCATCATCGTGTGGCTTCTTGGTTGCTTTCAGCATTGCCGCAGTCAGTTTGGCGTTCGTCATACCCATTGCCTTGACTTCATCAAGACCAGCCAGCCGACCGAGGTTGATTTTGTTCTTCAAGTAGTCCTTACGAATGTCAATCAGTCTCTCGGCGGTATCAACGTCATGTTTACAGTAGAACTCCGTCTCGGCTTTTTCCTCCGGGGTGAGAGGACGGTCAATGTCAAACGGTACGCTGGATTCTTTAACCGACATACCGAGGTGTCCTTCAATAGCTTTAAGGGATAGACCCTGTTGCGTATCGTCTCGAATATCCACGTTGCTGAAACGGAAGTAGATACCATCGAGAAGCGGACACTGCCAGCCTTGCCCTCCGGCAATAATGAAATCGTTGACCCTTTTAATTTCCTCCGGGGATAACCCAGCGGCAATCGCTTTGATGATGTACTGGTCGTAGTGTTTCGAGTTGAAACCGACATAGATACAATCATCGGACAATGCCATTTTCAGAGCTTCGTTGTCGTTCCAAATACAGGTGTAAACGCCTGTTTCCTTATCCTTGAGGGTTACGAGCCAGTCATAGGCGAAGACCTCACAGTCATAAGAAATCAATCGCATGGGCTTGTCCCTCCTTCCTTCACGAAGTAACAACCGTTCTTTCGATAGGTCGTACATCGCTTCTTATAGGACTTCACGAGGTAAGCTATATCGTCCACGAAATCGTAGGCGATAGGGTCTGACTTTCCATCGAAAGTACGAGCGATACGCCCGATACTCTGTGTCACCACAGCGTAATCCTTCTGTGGGGTGGTGAGGTACAGACGCTCCAACCGTGGTACGTCCAGCCCTTCCTTCGCCAGTGAGTATGTAGCAAAGAGGTATTTCTTCTTGCCGCTCCTCATGTCCTCAAGAGCCTGTTCTCGTTCAGCCTTGCCCTTTTTAGTTGTCATTTTGCCGCTTATCATCACAGCGTCCTTCTGCATATCAACCGGGAGAAGACTTATCAATGTTTCAAGGTGATTCAGCCTGTCCGACAGAATCAGAGAAGGTCTCTGCTCAATGGAATCTGCAATAAGCTGATTCCGGGCGGCGTTTTCGGTAAGATAGGTAATGAGCTTGGTGTAGTTCAGCGTTCCGTCAGTGTTGAGGGCTTCCCGGCTTATCTGCACCCCTGTACCCACAGGGTAGATACCCACTTTCATAATCTTGTCAGCCACAGCTTCGTCCGGGACTTTGTAAGCGACCTCACCAACGAGGGCGTAGGTAGCTCGAATCATTCCGTCTGACCTGTGTACCGTTGCTGACAGACCGTATTTGTGTCGTGCCGATAAACTGTTCAGCACTTTTTGATACTGTGTCACGGCGGTAGGACTTCCGCTGACCCTGTGTACCTCGTCTGTGATTATGCAATCCCAGTAGTCCCGGTACTGTGCGAGGTCGAGCTTGCACATGGTCTGAATCGTGGCGAAGGTGATTCCCTCACCGAGATTGACTTTTCCTTCCGTGATAGTACCCATGAGGTCTTCGCTCATATAGAGCTTGGCTCGTTCCTTACTCTGTTTAATAAGGTCAAGCGTGTGGCAGAGCCATAATGTACGCCGTCCCAGCCTTGCGGCGAGGGCAATACCCATCTGCGTTTTACCGCTTCCGGCGGCACTCTGTAATATCCCATACTGGGCGGCTACCATCGCTTGTACGGCGGTTTCTTGGTAGTCATAGAGTGGAACATCGGCGTTATAATTTACCTCCACAGGGGCAGCAAATTCGCTCAAGAACAGTGCCTTATCGGATATGTCCTTCGGGAGTAGCCGGAGTGTTCCGAACGGAAGCACCAGCGTTGTTCCTCTGGTCTCATAGAGTGACAGGACTTTCGGCGTGTTTCCGAGCCATAAGTTCATGCGAGATTTTTTCGCATAGTCCGGGTTAGGTATGGTGAGATTTCTCTTACACCACAGCACCATTTCCGGGGTAGGGTTCTCGACTGTCAGTGTGTTTGAGACTTCAATCAGCATTTCTTCAACCACCTTTCCAGTGGCGTTCCATACTCTCGAATGTCTGTCAGATTTAGAGCTGACTTCTCATAGGAGAGAGCCACCATTGAAAAGTGAGGAATCATAATGATTTCGTCTTCAACCTTGAGTGCGAACCAGCCCTCTCCATTTCCACAGGCTTTCCATGTTTCCATAGCAAAGTGCTGATTTTCTTCCACTCTCGAGAGAGGGAATCGGTTGTTTGAACACACCTTACAGTCAATGAGGTACGCCGTTTTGCCTTTAACAGCGATAACATCTGCTGGTTGCCCGGCGGCGTTCTGCGCCATGTTGTGACACCAAAATCCATGCTGGAACAGTAGCTCACAGAACTCGGTCTCAAAACTGTTACCGATTTTTCGGTTAGTAGCCATGTTCTTTCAGCACCTCCTTGACGGTCGAGTGAACGTCTTTATCGTCCACATAACTGTCAAGGTCTCGAATGAGTTCTGAAAGCTGTTCTATCTGATTCTGATAGTAATTCGCACAGTCCATACCCATGTGCTTATCAATCAAATCCTCAAAATCCTTCGGGGATAGGATTGTTTCGGGTCTGCCGTTACTTAGCGTCAGCATTTGTGGCATTTACATTCACCTCCTGTTCATACTTTTGCATGAGAGCAAGAACGCTCTCACTGTATGAGGTGGATTTGATACCGTTTTCCCATGCTTTCTTAGCACCGTAGTCACCCATGTTGTATGCCATCAGAGCTAAACCGTAGTCATTGTAGTTCTGAATGTACGAACCAATGACCTTGATTCCACAGAAAACATTCTGATATGGGTCAAGCATATCCGCTGTTCTGTATTCCTCTGCCAGCCATTCGTGATTGATGGTGTTAATCTGCATGAGACCGTAATCCCCGGTCTTACTAACCACTTCCGGGTTGAACTTGCTCTCTTGGTCTATCATTGCGATAATGAGTGACACTGGAACATTTTCGTCCGCACACACCTCGTAGATGTATCTCTGCAAGCTGTGTGAAAGTGGTACATCGAAATATGTAACTTCTTCGGCAACCGGGAGGGAATCGGCTTCGTAGGAAGGAACTTCAACCGTCTCCGTTACGGTAACTTGTTTCTTCGGAGCGGTAGCTCGTCCTACGACAAGACCACCGATAAAGCCAATCAGTACCAGCGTACCGATGATGATATATGCTTGAATCACAGCGAGCTTATGTCTGTTGATTCTTTTTGTTTTCGTTCCTCTACATTGCGTAGCCATTTCTGAAAATCCTCCTCATTCTTAGGGTCTGCGTAAAACTTTGTGATGATACCCACTAAGGGTCTTGCGAGGTCATTTACCTGTACTTCTGACAGGCTCATTCATTCTCACGTTCCTTGAGAATTTCCTTGCAAACAGCGAGAATCTGCTTTGCCTTGGGATAGGTATAAACCCCTCGGAGAATACTTGACATCATAGGCGGCTGAACTGCATAACCTCGCTTCTGCAATTCCAGTATCATGTCTACCTGTGTCATTCCCACATTTGCCATTCTCTCTTTAATGTCCACGAATCTCTTACCTCCTTCACGATATAAATTCTTGAAATCAGAATTGCCATTGACAAATAGGCGAATTATTGTTATTATTCTTATAAGACCATCAATAACTATAACTTCCCGAAAACTGCCATTTTCGAGAGGTCGCTTTCTTATTGCCAATTCGCATTTTCCGAACTTCATGTTCTTATTCTAATTCTTATTATGCGAATTGTCAATAGGAAAATTCGGTTTTTACGAATTTATTTTTTGCAGAGGAGGAATCACTATGACATTCGCAGAGAATATCAATCGTATCTGTGCTGAAAAAGGCACGAATCTGACCGCCATTGTCAAAGCTGTTAAGGGTTCAAGTTCTTTCGCAACAGCCATCAACACTAAAGGGTCATTACCGAAGGAATCCGAAATGCTGGAAATGGCAAAATTGCTTGAGTGTTCCGTCATGGACTTCTTCGCAGACGAGGAAGACTTACCCGAGACCAAACCGGCCAACGAAGACGAGGAAGACATTCTTCGTATCTACCGAGGACTGTCCCGGCGAGCGAAGCATGAGTTTATGTCTATGGCTTATGAATTTGAGAACCGTGAGGAGCTTGAGGGGGATAAGGGAACAACTGCGGCAGTGTGATAAGGTCATTCCCTTCGCTTTGGTATATAGAAAGAAGATATTGGAGGTGCGACTATCAAAGCGGTAATATATGCTCGTTACTCGAGCCACAACCAACGAGAAGAATCAATCGAGGGACAGCTTCGTGAATGTCACGAGTTTGCCCTCAAGAACGACTTCATTGTCGTAGACGAATATATCGACCGGGCTATCTCCGGCAAGACAGACAACCGACCGAGCTTCCAGCGGCTTATCAAGGACAGCGAGAAGGGGCATTTTGACGCTGTGATTATGTACACCCTTGACCGCTTCGCCCGGAACAGGTACGACAGTGCCATCTACAAAGCAAAGCTCAAACGTAATGGTGTGAAGATTTTCTACGCCAAACAACCAATGCCGGACACCCCGGAGGGAATTATTCTTGAATCCGTCCTCGAGGGCTATGCGGAGTATTACAGCGAGAACCTTGCCCGGAGTATCAAGAGAGGTTTGAAAGAAAACGCTCTCCACGGTATCGCTATGGGGAGTCCTGTGCTTGGATATAAGATAGGAAACGACCGTCAGTATGAGATTGACCCAGTGGGTGCAAAAACCGTCAGAACCATCTTCACGATGTACGCAGAGGGTAAGTCCAAAACGCAGATTGTGAATTGGCTGAATGAGCATGGGTTTAAGACCTCCCGAGGAAATGCTTTTAATAAGAACAGCCTGTCCCGGATTCTGCGGAATGATAAATACATCGGAGTGTACCGATACGATGATGTAGTCTTGGAGGACGCAGTACCACCCATCATCGACAAGACTTTGTTTGATAAGGTACAGGCAACCTTCCGGCACAACTACACAGCCCGGGCAAAAGCCAAAGCCATAGAGGACTATCTACTAACTACGAAGGTCTTCTGCGGTCACTGCGGCGAGCCTATGGTGGGTGAGAGCGGCACTTCAAAGACCGGGAAGGTTCACCATTACTACAAGTGTGTGAATCGTAAGAGAAAGCACAACTGCGAGAAGAAGGTCGAGAAAAAAGAATGGCTCGAGCGGACTGTCGTTGAGTTCACGGTGCAACAGGTACTCACCGATGAAAACATAGAGAAAATATCCACTCGAGCTATGGAGCTGATTGAGAAGGAGCTTCAAGATACCTCCGTTCTCATAGGTTTACAGGAACGATTGAAGGAGACCAATAAGAGAATCAAGAACCTCATGTCCGCAATAGAGCAAGGCATTATCACACCAACAACGAAGGAACGTCTTGAGGAGCTGGAAGAAGAACGCAGAGACCTCGAAGGGCAGATTGCCCGGGAGGAAATGAAAAAGCCCCTCTTGACGAAGGAGCGAATCATGTATTGGCTCGAATCGTTCAAGAGGGGTGATATAAAAGATGTTGAGTATCAGCGGCGTATCATCGACACGCTTGTCAACTCGGTTTATGTGTACGATGATGGAGACAAAGGACGTAAGCTCGTGCTGACTTTCAACATTTCGGGGAACAATACGTTCACTATCTCGAGTTCGGATATTGAGCGCACAGCTCCACCAAAAGGTGGCAACAATTCGGATATTTTAAGCGAAACGCTTAGAATACCAAAGGGTTGCCGCCTTTTTTTATTTCAAATTCCGCACTCAGAAAAAAAGATATTTTCGCGTTATTTTGGTAACCGGGGAGATTTGAACTCCCCCTTTTGCGATTTCAAGGGCAGAATTCAAAGAAGCGCCCTTTTTGCGGGCGCAGAATAGAGCGTTTTTTCCTCAAAATTTCATACGATCTTTCAGGCGTCCGTTTGTTGGTTTCGTCGAAGCCATCAAATAGGTGCCCTTTTTCATTTCACAACTTAATCTATCAACCGGCCGGAGCATTTTTAGGATGCTCCGGCTTATTTTTTTGCTTACGAGGAGGACTTCACAATGAACGAACAGAACGAAACCACGCAGCTCCGTTTCCTTGAAGAAACCGCCACCCGGCTGCGGCAGAACGGTTTCACGGTAGAGCCAATCGAAGATCACCACCTGCCCGTCTGCTGGGAAAAAGGGCGTCTCTGCCGAATCACCGGCAAGGGCAGCGTGTTCTATCGGCGGGAGGATGTGGACACGCCCCAGGCAGAGGATGCCCTATATTGCGTCGAGGACATCGCCGCGATAACGCTGGAGTATATGACCGCTATGGAATCCGCTCCGCAGCTCAAAGCCAGCGGGCTGGATGGAGACTACCGCATCCTCGCTGACTTTGGCGGCACGGTGCTGGCAGGTTCTCCGAGCAAATACGGCGTTCAATTCGTCACATGGGATTGGGACTATGACCGCACGGGTGTGGTACACGGACACTACTTCATGGAGAACTATGACAAAGCCTTTGCCTCGATGAAGAAAAGGTATGCAGGATGCGAACCAAGCTGATTACCAAGATTCTTGACTTCAAGGTAAACAAAACAGCCTAAACCCCATAGTAGCCCGTGCAGGAGCGTGTCCCCCTTTCCACGCTTCTGCAACGGGCCATTCGTGCATCCGCGAGGAAAGGTTCTTATCACCCGATAGGAGCCTTTCCCGGCTGATCCACAGCCAAATATCACACGCGCCTGAAAGCGCGGATCTGCTGTACCTTGAAAATTTCATAGGCAACCGGATAACGAACCTGAACGGAGCAAAGCCCAGCAAATGGCGCGCCATGATCCGCACGGAAAGGAGGATTTGGGCGAGCGATTCAGCCAGTTTGCATCTGTGTGTGGCATCACAGATGGCCATGACCTCCGTTCAGCTAACGATACTCCCGCGTTGAACGCCCTCAAAGCATTGCGCGGCGCACCCATCAGCATGGGCCGGGGTGAGATTCCCGTGGAGCTGCGGCCAGCAGCCATCCGTTTTCTGCCTCTTTTATTTTCAGATAAATCTTCTGCTTTTCTGTTTACGGATAGTTCGTAAACTTTTCATTAGCAGCAGACAAACCCAAAACGGCGCGGTACAATGAGGGCGGAAGTTATGAATGAACACCCTTTTGCGTGCCGTTTCTGACTGGAAAGGAGGCTGCTGTGTCAGAGATTCAGAACGGTACGGAGAAAAGGCCTTTGGAGTGCCGCACCTATACGGTCAATGAGATTGCCCGGATATTAGGCGTCAGTCGGACAC
>OGQD01001133.1_pt1 | contig 18158 bp, 14 predicted proteins | sample 1553091 | NCBI WGS metagenome assembly OGQD01 (sample SAMEA2580290, study PRJEB22360) | human gut metagenome | biome: human gut; feature: human-associated habitat; material: faeces | place: Denmark | collected 2008/2010
CGACCCAGGAGCTGCTGAACCAGCTCGGCCGCCATGGCCAGCGCCCGGCGCACATCCACTTCTTCATCTCCGCGTCGGGGCATCGCCACCTGACCACGCAGATCAACCTGGCCGGTGATCAGTACCTGTGGGACGACTTCGCCTACGCCACCCGCGATGGGCTGATCGGCGAGGTGCGTTTCGTCGAGGACGCGGCGGCGGCCAAGGCGCGCGGTGTGGAAGGGCGCTTCGCCGAGATCGAGTTCGATTTCCAGCTGCAGCGGGCCGTCGCTGCCGGAGCCGAAGACCGCAGCAATCGTCCTCGCGCGCTGCAGGAGGCCTGACCGGGTAGGACCGAGGGTACGCCCAGTCCTTGCTCGCGAACGCATTCTCCGGCTGCTCCGGCGCCGGGCGGGTTCGCGAGCAAGCTCCCTCCTGCAGCGGGCTGCGCCTCCCGCGCACTCGCTCAAATGGCAATCCTCACTCGCAGCGCAGCCGTTAGTCCCCTAAGAGAAGTGTTCGATATTCGCACCAATAGTCGATTATCGCATTGTTTGCCCATCCCCCCGGCGGTACCTTTTTCCCACCTGCACCACCCCTACAACGAGACCGACCATGGCTGAACTCCTGACTCTCCGCGAAGCGGTCGAGCGCTTCGTCAACGACGGCGATACCGTCGCCCTCGAAGGCTTCACCCACCTGATCCCGACCGCCGCCTCCCACGAGCTGATTCGCCAGGGCAAGAAAGATCTGCACCTGGTCCGCATGACGCCGGATCTGGTCTACGACCTGCTGATCGGTGCCGGCTGCGTACGCAAGCTGACCTTCTCCTGGGGCGGCAACCCTGGCGTCGGTTCACTGCATCGCCTGCGTGACGCGGTGGAGAAGGGCTGGCCGCGCGAGCTGGAGATCGACGAGCACAGCCACGCCGACCTGGCCAACTCCTACGTCGCCGGTGCCTCGGGTCTGCCGTTCGCGGTGCTGCGCGCTTATGCCGGCTCCGACCTGCCGAAGGTCAACCCGAACATCAAGTTCATCAACTGCCCGTTCACCGGCGAGCAACTGGCTGCCGTGCCTTCGGTACGCCCGGATGTCACCGTGATCCACGCGCAGAAGGCCGACCGCAAGGGCAACGTGCTGCTGTGGGGCATCCTCGGCGTGCAGAAGGAAGCCGCCCTGGCCGCCAAGCGCTGCATCGTCACCGTGGAAGAAATCGTCGACGACCTGAACGCGCCGATGAACTCCTGCGTGTTGCCGACCTGGGCGCTGTCCGCTGTCTGCCTGGTGCCCGGCGGCTCGCACCCGTCCTACGCCCACGGTTACTCCGAGCGCGACAACCGCTTCTACCAGGCCTGGGACCCGATCGCCCGCGACCGCGACACCTTCAACGCCTGGATCGATACCTACATCCGTGGCACGAAAGATTTCAGCGAGTTTCGTACCAAGCTCGCGGAGGCCAAGTAATGAGCGCCTACAGCACCAACGAAATGATGACCGTGGCCGCCGCCCGCCGCCTGAAGAACGGCGCCGTCTGCTTCGTCGGCATCGGCCTGCCGTCCAAGGCTGCCAACCTCGCGCGTCTGACTGCCTCGCCGGACGTGGTCCTGATCTATGAATCCGGCCCCATCGGCGCCAAGCCCAGCGTGCTGCCGCTTTCCATCGGTGACGGCGAGCTGGCCGAAACCGCCGACACCGTGGTGCCCACCGGCGAAATCTTCCGTTACTGGCTGCAGGGCGGGCGCATCGACGTCGGCTTCCTCGGCGCGGCCCAGGTCGATCGCTTCGGCAATATCAACACCACCGTCATCGGCGACTACAACAAGCCGAAAGTGCGCCTGCCCGGCGCCGGCGGCGCGCCGGAAATCGCCGGTTCCGCCAAGGAAGTGCTGATCATCCTGAAACAGTCCCACCGCACCTTCGTCGACAAGCTGGCCTTCATCACCTCGGTCGGCTTCGGCGAAGGCGGCGACCACCGCCAGCAATTGGGCCTTCCCGGAAAAGGCCCGGTGGCGATCATCACCGACCTGTGCATCATGGAACCGGAAGCCGGCAGCAACGAATTCATCGTCACCTCGCTGCACCCGGGCGTGACCCGCGAGCAGGTCGTGGAAGCAACTGGCTGGGCGATTCGCTTCGCCGAGCAGGTGAGCGAAACCGTCGCGCCGACCGAGGTCGAATTGGAAGCCCTGCGCGCCCTGGAGGCCCGCACCGCTGCCGCCCACGGTCAGCAGGGAGGTGAGGAATGAGCCGCGAGGTCTTCATCTGTGACGCAGTGCGCACGCCCATCGGCCGCTTCGGCGGCGCGCTGGCCGGTGTGCGCGCCGACGACCTCGCCGCCGTGCCGGTGAAGGCGCTGGTGGAGCGCAATCCGCAGGTCGACTGGGCCGCGCTGGACGAGGTCTACCTCGGCTGCGCCAACCAGGCCGGCGAGGACAACCGCAACGTCGCGCGCATGGCGCTGCTGCTGGCGGGCCTGCCGGAGAGCGTGCCGGGCGTGACCCTCAACCGTCTCTGCGCCTCGGGCCTGGACGCGGTGGGCACCGCCTTCCGCGCCATCGCCAGCGGCGAGGCCGAACTGGTCATCGCCGGCGGCGTGGAGTCCATGTCCCGCGCGCCCTACGTGATGGGCAAGGCCGACAGCGCCTTTGGCCGTGGGCAGAAGATCGAGGACACCACCATCGGCTGGCGCTTCATCAACCCGCTGATGAAGGCGCAGTACGGCGTGGACGCGATGCCGCAGACCGCCGACAACGTGGCCGACGATTACAACGTCAACCGCGCCGACCAGGACGCCTTCTCCCTGCGCAGCCAGCAGCGCGCCGGCGTCGCCCAGGCTTCCGGTTACTTCGCCGAGGAAATCGTCCCGGTAGTGATCAAGGGTCGCAAGGGCGAAACCGTCGTCGACACCGACGAACACCCGCGCCCGGATACCACCCTGGAAGCGCTGGCCAAGCTCAAGCCGGTCAACGGCGAAGGCAAGACCGTCACCGCCGGCAACGCCTCGGGCGTCAACGACGGCGCCGTGGCGCTGATCCTCGCCAGTGCTGAAGCGGTGAAGAAACACGGCCTGACACCGCGTGCGAAAGTGCTCGGCATGGCCAGCGCCGGCGTCGCCCCGCGGGTGATGGGCATCGGCCCGGTGCCGGCGGTGCGCAAGCTGCTGGAGCGCCTGAATCTGTCGATGGATCAGTTCGACGTCATCGAGCTGAACGAAGCCTTCGCCGCGCAGGGCCTGGCGGTGACCCGTGAACTAGGCGTCGCCGATGACGATGCGCGGGTGAACCCCAACGGCGGCGCCATCGCCCTTGGGCATCCGCTGGGCGCCAGCGGTGCACGGCTGGTGCTCACTGCTGTGCATCAGTTGCAGAAGACGGGCGGCAAGCTCGGTCTGTGCACCATGTGCGTGGGCGTAGGGCAGGGTGTGGCGCTGGTGGTCGAGCGGGTGTGATCCCAAGAGCCCCTCACCCTAACCCTCTCCCGGAGGGAGAGGGGATTGTCCGTCATGGCGGTGATTGCGTGCGCATCCTGAAGTGTCAGGATGCATGGCGGAATATCTTCTCACTACGAACGGCTCCCTCTCCCGCTGGGAGAGGGCTGGGGTGAGGGCCGCCCAACGCGCCATACTGTCCCGACAACGCCCGCCGATCTCCGGAGCTGCCTCGTGAGCACCAACCTTCTGTTCGACGCCTACTTCACCCAGCCCGCCATGCGCGCGATCTTCAGCGACCACGGCCGGGTGCAGGGCATGCTCGACTTCGAGGCCGCCCTGGCTCGTGCCGAGGCCCGCGTTGGCGTGATCCCGGCGAACGCGGTGGCACCCATCACCGCTGCCTGTCGCGCCGAGCTCTACGATTTCGAGGCACTGGCCCAGGCCATCTGCAGCGCCGGCAATTCCGCGATCCCGCTGGTGAAGGCGCTGGGCAAGCGCATCGCCGCTGAGGACGCCGAGGCCGAGCGCTATGTGCATCTGGGCGCCACCAGCCAGGACGTCATGGACTCCGGGCTGGTCCTGCAACTGCGTGCTGCCATCGAGCTTCTGGAGAGTGATCTCGCTCGACTGGCCGACGCGCTCGTCGCTCAAGCACAAACCCACGCCGGTACGCCCATGGTCGGCCGCACCTGGCTGCAACATGCCACGCCGGTCACCCTTGGCATGAAGATCGCCGGTTGGCTGGGCGCGATCACCCGCCACCGCCAACGCCTGGATGAACTCAAGCCGCGCCTGCTCTGCCTGCAGTTCGGCGGCGCTTCCGGCAGCCTCGCCGCATTGGGTGAGAAGGGCTTTGCCGTGGCTGAGACGTTGGCTGAAGAGCTGGACCTGCAACTGCCCGAGCAACCCTGGCACACCCAGCGCGACCGTCTGGTGGAGTTTGCCAGCCTGCTCGGCCTGATCGCCGGCAGCCTCGGCAAACTGGGCCGCGACCTCAGCCTGCTGATGCAGACCGAAGCCGGCGAAGTCTTCGAGCCATCCGCACCGGGCAAGGGTGGTTCCTCCACCATGCCGCACAAGCGCAATCCGGTGGGCGCTGCCGTGCTGATCGGTGCGGCCACCCGTGCGCCGGGGCTGGTCTCGACGCTATTCGCCGCCATGCCCCAGGAACACGAGCGCAGCCTTGGCCTGTGGCACGCCGAGTGGGAAAGCCTGCCGGAGCTGTGTTGCCTCGTCTCGGGTGCCCTGCAACAGGCGCTGTCCCTCGTGCCGGGCCTGGAAGTCGACGCCGAGCGCATGCTCGCCAACCTCGACCTGACCCGCGGCCTGGTGCTCGCCGAAGCAGTGAGCATCGCCCTGGCCCAGCGTATCGGCCGCGATGCCGCGCACCACCTGGTGGAAAAGTGCTGCAAGCAGGCGGTGAAGGAGGGCGCGCACCTGCGCGTGGTGCTCGGCGCCAATGCCGAAGTCGCTGCACAACTGAATGCCGAGGAGCTGGATCGTCTTCTCGATCCTGCCCATTACCTGGGTCAGTCGCGCCGCTGGGTCGAACGCGCGCTGGCCGAACACCAAGAACTTTCCTTGCGCAAAGAATCCCGATAGGAGCCTTGCATGCCTGCCGTACGTCTCGCCGATGGCGACCTGAACTACCAACTGGACGGTCCGGCCGGTGCGCCGGTGCTGGTGCTGTCCAACTCCCTGGGCACCGACCTGCACATGTGGGACGCGCAGGTCGCGGCCTTCGCCGAACACTTCCGCGTGCTGCGCTATGACACCCGTGGCCACGGCGCTTCGCTGGTCACCCCCGGCCCCTACAGCGTCGAGCAGAACGGCCGCGACGTGCTGGCGCTGCTGGACGCGCTGGACATTCCGCGCGCGCATTTCTGTGGTCTGTCCATGGGCGGCCTGATCGGTCAGTGGCTGGGCATCCATGCGCCGGAGCGCCTCTCGCGGCTGGTGCTGTGCAATACCGCCGCGAAGATCGGCACCCCGGAAGTCTGGAACTCGCGCATCGAGACCGTACTCAGCGGCGGTGCCGAGGCCATGCGCAACCTGCGTGACGCGTCGATCTCGCGCTGGTTCACCGCTGACTTTGCCGAGGCTGAGCCGGGCAAGGTGGAGCCTATCGTCGGCATGCTGGCGCAGACGTCGCCGGAAGGTTATGCGGCCAACTGCGCAGCCGTGCGTGATGCCGATTTCCGTGGCGAGATCGGTGCGATCACCGCGCCGACCCTGGTGGTCTGCGGCTCAGTCGACCCGGTGACCACTACCGAGGACGGCCGCTTCCTGCAGGCGCGCATTCCCGGCGCCGAGCTGGTGGAGTTCCGCGCCGCGCACCTGTCCAACGTGCAGGCGGGGGATGCCTTCAGCCAGCGCGTGCTTTCCTTCCTGCGCGCGTAATTGCTCGCTCCTACAAGGTTCCGATTTGGAGTTTGAGATGGACGAAAAAGAACGCTACGAAGCCGGCATGCAGGTGCGTCGCGCGGTACTCGGCGATGCCCACGTCGACCGCAGCCTGGCCAAGCGCAACGCCTTCAACGAAGAGTTCCAGGAAATGATCACCCGCCACGCCTGGGGTGACATCTGGACCCGCCCCGGCCTGCCGCGCCACACCCGCAGCCTGATCACCATCGCCATGCTGATCGGCATGAACCGCGAGGGCGAACTCACACTGCACCTGCGCGCCGCGCGCAATAATGGAGTGACCCGCGAAGAGATCAAGGAAGTGCTGCTGCAGAGCGCTATCTACTGCGGCATCCCCGCCGCCAACGCCACCTTCCACCTCGCCGAGGCGGTGTGGGACGAGCTGGGTACCGAGTCGCTGGACGACGCCTGATTCAGCGCCGCCCGGACCACGCATCCGGGCGGTGCCTGATTGGCTGATGCTCGTCCGCCCTACGACCCTGCGATAGTCCGAGCGGGAGAGTCTCGCGGAGAAACTCCGCTCCCATGAGATCAAGAGCCGCTCCCACGACTCTGGAGAGACTCAGCTCTCCAGCTCCTTGCGATCCCTGAACAACTCCAGCGCCTGCGGATTGGCCAGCGCATCGGTGTTCTTCACCGGCCGGCCGTGCACCACGTTACGCACCGCCAGTTCGACGATCTTGCCGCTGATGGTGCGCGGGATGTCGGTGACCGCGAGAATCTTCGCCGGCACGTGGCGCGGGGTGGTGTTGCTGCGGATGGTCTGGCGGATGCGCTCCTGCAGTGTCTCGTCCAGTTCCACGCCGTCGCGCAGGCGCACGAACAGCACCACGCGCACGTCGCCCTGCCAGTCCTGACCGATAGCGATGGATTCCAGCACCTGCTCGACCTTTTCCACCTGGCGGTATATTTCCGCGGTGCCGATGCGCACGCCGCCGGGGTTGAGCACGGCATCCGAACGACCATGGATCACCAGGCCGCCGTGCTCGGTTTCTTCGGCGTAGTCGCCGTGGGCCCACACGCCGGGGAAGGTGGCGAAGTAGGCCTCGTGGAATTTCTCGTCGTTTTCGTCGTTCCAGAAACCCACCGGGATCGATGGGAAGTGCTTCACGCAGACCAGCTCGCCCTTTTCGCCGTGCACCGCTTTACCCGTCTCGTCCCAGACCTCAACTGCCATGCCCAGCGCCTTGCACTGGATTTCCCCGCGCCAGACCGGCGCAGTCGGATTGCCGATGGCGAAGCAGGAAACGATGTCGGTGCCGCCGGAAATCGACGACAGGCAAAGGTCGGGTTTCACCTCGCGGTAGACGTAGTCGAAGCTCTCGTGGGCCAGCGGTGAACCCGTGGAGAGGAGCGTCTTCAGACGCTCCAGCGAGTGGGTCAGGCGCGGGCGCACATTGGCTTTCTCCAGCGCCGCGATGTACTTGGCGCTGGTGCCGAAGACACTGATGTGTTCCGCATCGATCAGGTCCATCAGGCGCTCGGGGCCGGGGTGGAAGGGCGAGCCGTCGTAGAGCACCAGCGTGGCGCCGACGGCCAGGCCGGAGACCAGCCAATTCCACATCATCCAGCCGCAGGTGGTGTAGTAGAACAGCGTGTCGTCCTGCCCCAGGTCGACGTGCAGGCAGTGTTCCTTCAGGTGTTGCAGCAGCACGCCGCCGGTGCCGTGGACGATGCACTTGGGTACGCCGGTGGTGCCGGAGGAGTAGAGGATGTACAGCGGGTGATCGAAGGGCACCGGGGTGAATACGGGCTCGCCGCCGCTGTGGAAGAAGTCCTGCCAGAGGCTGACCCGCGCCGGCGTCTGGAAGTCCGTGCGGCGCGCATGGCCGTTGGCGTAGGGGACGATCAGCAACTGTTCGAGGCTCGGCAACTGGGCGAGGATTTCGTTGAGCTTGGCGGTCAGGTCCAGCACCTTGCCGGCGTAGCGGTAGCCGGCGCAGGCGATCAGCACCTTGGGTTCGATCTGGCCGAAACGGTCGATCACGCCCTGGGTGCCGAAGTCCGGCGAACAGCTCGACCAGGTGGCGCCCAGGCTGGTGGTGGCGAGCATGCCGACCACGGTCTGCCAGGTGTTGGGCATGAAGGCCGCGACGCGGTCGCCGACGCCCACGCCGGCTTCGCGCAGGGCGCGCTGCAGGCCGGCGACCTGGGCGGCCAGTTCGGCGTGGCTGAGCACTTCGCGCTGTTCATCCTCGCTGACGGCGATCAACGCCGGCTTGTGGTCGCGGCGCAGCAGCAGGTGTTCGGCGAAGTTCAGGGTGGCGCCGGGGAACCAGCGCGCATCGGGCATTTCCGGGCCTTCCTCGAGGACCGCCGTAGGCGCCTCGTGGAATTGCACGTCGAAGCTGTCGACGATGGCCAGCCAGAAGGCCTCGCGCTCGGCGATGCTCCAGGCGTGCAGGGCGGCGTAATCGGGCAGGTCAAGGCCGTGCTGCTGCGCTACCTTGCGCCGGAAGGCGTCCATGCGGGTGGCGGCGATGCGTTCGGGGGAGGGGCTCCAGAGCGCCTGGTTCATCGACTACGACTCCAACTGATTCGTGTGGGACGGAAGGCACCGCCGACGAACGGTGCCTGCGCAGCATGTCACGAAGCGCCGCAAGAACCCTCAAGTCACTGGGCGACCCAGCCGCCATCCATGTTCCAGGCGGCGCCGCGGACCTGGGCGGCAGCTTCAGAACACAAGAATAGCGCCAGCTCGCCGAGCTGGTCGGCGGTGACGAAGTCCAGCGACGGCTGTTTCTCCGCCAGTAGGTCGTGGCGCGCCTGTTCGGGGCTGGCGCCGGCGGCGATACGCGCGTCGATCTGCTGTTGTACCAGCGGCGTCAGCACCCAACCGGGACAGATGGCGTTGCAGGTGATGGCCGTGGTGGCGGTTTCCAGGGCGGTGGTCTTGGTCAGCCCGATCACCCCGTGCTTGGCGGCCACGTAGGCGCTCTTGCCGGCGGAGGCGACCAGGCCGTGGGTCGAGGCGATGTTGAGGATGCGCCCCCAGCCGCGCTGGCGCATGCCCGGTAGCGCCAGGCGGGTGGTGTGGAACACCGAGGAGAGGTTGATGGCGAGGATCGCGTTCCAGCGCTCCACGGGGAAGTCCTCCAGCGCCGCAACGTGCTGGATGCCGGCGTTGTTGACCAGGATGTCGGGGCCGCCGAACTCGCGCTCGACGTAGGCGATCATCTCGGCGATCTGCTCGGGTTGTGCCATGTCCGCACCGTGGTGCCCGATGCGCGTGCCGTGCACCGACAGCTCGCGCACGGCCGCGTCGATGTCGCCGAAGCCGTTGACCACCACATTGGCGCCCGCCTGGGCCAGGCGCGCAGCGATGCCCAGGCCGATGCCGCTGGTGGAGCCGGTGACCAGTGCGGTCTTGCCCTTGAGTGTCATGCAAATCTCCTCTGGAACGGGTTAGCCGCATCGCTGCGACTATCAAAACATTGGAATACCCAGAATTCGTTTGTGGCCTTGCGAGCTAGAGCAGAACAAGGAAAAAGCAGGCGAGGACGCGGAGTTGACGTGTAGTCAATGAGCAGTCATCGCTTGCTTTTGACGCAGTTATGCCGACGCGCAGCTAGCCACAAGCGGATTCTCAGACGATGCCGGTGGCGTAGAAGGTGCTTATCACCACGAACACCGCGAGGGTCTTGATCAGGGTGATGGCGAAGATGTCCTTGTAGGCTTCGCGGTGGGTCAGGCCGGTGACCGCGAGCAGGGTGATGACCGCGCCGTTGTGCGGCAGGGTGTCCATGCCGCCGGAGGCCATGGCCGCCACCCGGTGCAGTACTTCCAGCGGGATGTTGGCGGCGTGGGCGGCAGCGATGAACTGTTCGGACATGGCCGCCAGCGCGATGCTCATACCGCCGGACGCCGAGCCGGTGATGCCGGCCAGGGTGGTCACGGTGATGGCCTCATTGACCAGCGGATCGGGAATCTTCTTCAGTGCGTCGGCCAGTACCAGGAAGCCCGGCAGCGAGGCGATCACCGCGCCGAAGCCGTATTCCGAAGCCGTGTTCATGGCCGCCAGCAGCGCGCCGGAAACAGCGGTCTTGCTGCCCTCGGCGATCTTGCTGCGAATCACCGCGAAGCTGGTCACCAGCACCAGCAGGATGCCCAGCAGCAGCGCCGCCTGCACCGCCCAGATGCCGGTCAGCTTGGCCACATCGCTGGCCACCGGCGCGGCCATGCCGGCCAGTTGCAGGCTGTGGGTCTTGCCGTAGACCTGGGGAATCCAGTGGGTGAACAGCAGGTTGGCGACGCCCACCAGCACCAGCGGCGAGAGCGCCAGCAGCGGGTTGGGCAATCGGATGTCGTCCGCGGTTTCCGGCTCGTTGCGCAGTTCGTTGCCGTAGCCTTCACCGGCCGCGCGCGCCTTGCCGGCCTGGCGGCGGAGGAACAGCATGCCCACGGTGAACACGAACAGGCTGCCGATCACCCCCAACCAGGGCGCGGCCCAGCCGGTGGTGTTGAAGAAGGCAGTGGGGATGATGTTCTGGATCTGCGGGGTGCCGGGCAGGGCGTCCATGGTGAAGCTGAAGGCGCCCAGGGCGATGGTCGCCGGGATCAGTCGCTTGGGGATATTGCTCTGGCGGAACATCTCGGCGGCGAACGGATAGACCGCGAACACCACCACGAACAGTGACACGCCGCCGTAGGTGAGCAGGGCGCAGACCAGCACGATCACCAGCATCGCCTGGCGGGTGCCAAGCAGGCGGATGGCCGCGGCGACGATGGAGCGCGAGAAGCCCGACAGCTCGATCAGCTTGCCGAACACCGCACCGAGCAGGAACACCGGGAAGTAGAGTTTGACGAAGCCGACCATCTTCTCCATGAACACGCCGGTGAAGGCCGGTGCCACGGCGGAAGGGTCGGTGAGCAGCACTGCCAGCAGCGCGGCGATGGGGGCGAAGAGGATCACGCTGTAGCCGCGGTAGGCGGCGAGCATCAGCAGGGCGAGGGCCGCGAGGGCGATGACCACGCTCATCGAAGTATCTCCAGTTGTCGCGCGGCTCCGGGCCGCGCGTCGTTCTTGTTGTAGTGGGATTGCCTGACGCTCAGATGATCACCACAGCGGCAGCACGTAGCTGAGGATCAGGCGGTTTTCGTCGAGGTCGTTGCCGAAGTGGCTGGAACGAACTGTCGCATTGCGCCACTTCACGCCGAAGTTCTTCAGCGGCCCGTTCTGCACCACGTAGCCGATGTCGGTGTCGCGCTCCCACTCCTTGCCTTCGGGCTTGCCGGCGCCCAGTTCGATGTTGTCGCCGGACAGGTAGCGCGTCATAAAGGTCAGACCGGGCACGCCAAGGGCGGCAAAGTCATAGTCGTAGCGCGCCTGCCAGGATTTCTCGTCGCGGTTGGCGAAGTCGCCGATCTGCACGAAGTTGACCAGGAAGGCGTCGGTGCCGCCGATGTAGGCGAAGCCGGTGTCGCCACTCATCTTCTGGTAGCCGGCGCCGAAGCCGTGGCCGCCGAGGGTGTAGGTGAGCATGGCGCCGAAGGCGCGGTTGTCGACGTTGCTGTGGCCGTCGTCGTCGGAGCGGGCGTAGCGCAGGTCGGTCTTCAGTGACTGGCCGGCGGCGATGGGCAGTACGTGCACCAGGTTGACGATGTGCTGGTCGTAGAGCCCGTCGAGCTTGGCGTAGCTGTAGCCGGTGGTGAGTTGCGGCGTCCACTTGTAGCTGAGGCCGGCGAAGTCGAACTGGTCGCTGGTGTCGGTGGCGACGATGCCGCGCGCGCTGCCACTGGTGACTGTCATGTCCTCGCGGTTGGACGAGTCGCGCTGGCTCACCTGGCGCAGGCGGCCGCCGTCGAAGGTCAGGCCGGCGAACTCGGCGGAATTCAGGTGCGCACCTTCGAAGGTCTGTGGCAGCAGGCGCGAATCGTTGGCCAGCACGGTGGGCAGCTTGGGCAGCAGGGTGCCGATCTTCAGCGTGCTCTTCGAGGCGCGCAGCTTGGCGGTCAGGCCCAGTTCGCTGTAGTCGTCCGGCGCGCCGTTGACCTTGGCCTTGTCGCGCGGCAGCAGGCCGGACCCTGCGCGGTCGGGGCTGGAGTCCAGCTTTAGGCCCAGTAGACCGAGGGCATCGACGCCCACGCCGATGGTGCCTTCGGTGTAGCCGGATTCGTAGCGCAGCAGGAAGCCCTGCGCCCACTCCTCCTGCTTGGACTGCGCGGCGTTGTCCTGGCGGAAGTCGCGGTTGAAGTAGAAGTTGCGCAACTCGACGCTGGCCTTGCTGTCGGCAAGGAATTCGGCGAAGGCCTGGGGCGAAAGGGCGAGGGTGGAACTGAGGGCGGTGATGACGGCGGCATGAGTGAGCGTGGAGCGGCTCATCGGGTGATCTCCTGGCGCGGCGCCGTATGCGAAGCGGGACTAGCCGTGGTGTCCGCTGGGGTCTGTTCGCGTTCGGGCAGCGTTGATTGTTGTTATGTCGGCTGTGCGGCGCGAAGGCCGCGAGAGGCGACATAGCCAGGACTGTGCCAGGATTGTAACTATTTGATTTATAAGTCTTATTTTGAGATTTTCGTGGATTGGGAGAAGCGGTTTGTCTCTACCTTGAGACAAGGCGACGGATTGAATCGCCTGGGGGCCATCATTCAAGAGTTTGGAGTGTTTGTCTCTTTTTTGAGACTTGTCTCTTTTTCAGGACTGAAGGCCCAGCGCTGCCATTTTCTTGTACAGCGTCGAGCGCCCCAGGCCCAGGCGTTGTGCGGCCGCATCGACGTTGCCGGCATGCTCGGCCAGGGTGTTGGCAATCAGTTCGCGCTCGAAGGCATCCCGTGCTGCGTAGAAGTCCTGCCCCTCGGCCAGACGGGTTCCCGGTGTCGTCGAGGCGACGGGCAGTGGCTGCAACTCGCCCAGTGCCGAACGCAGCGCGGCGGCGTCGATCTGCGGGCGATCACCCAGCAGCACGGTGCGCTCCAGCAGGTTGCGCAGCTCGCGCACGTTGCCCGGCCAGGAGTGCCGGGCGAGTAGGGCGAGGCCATCGGTGTTCAGTTCATAAAGTGTCTGGCGGTCGTCGCGCAGGCCGTCGAGGATGGCTTCGCACAGCGCCGGCAAATCCTCCAGGCGCTCGCGCAGCGGCGGAATCTCGATGGGCAGGACGTTGATGCGGTAGAACAGGTCGGCGCGGAAACGTCCCTCGCGCACGGCCGCAGCGAGGTCGATGGAGGTGGCGGCGATCAGGCGGATGTCGCTGCGCAGGACTTCGTTCGAGCCGACCGGTTCGAACTCCTTCTCCTGTAGCACCCGTAGCAGTTTGCTCTGCAAGGTCAGCGGCATGTCACCAATCTCGTCGAGGAACAGCGTGCCGCCCTGGGCGATCTGCAGCTTGCCGGCGCGGCCCTTGCGGTCGGCACCGGTGAAGGCGCCCGGCGCGGTACCGAAGAACTCGGCTTCCAGCAGGGACTCGGGAATGGCGGCGGCGTTGAGGCTGACGAAGGGTTTGTCGGCGCGTGGCGAGGTCGCGTGGATGGCGTGGGCCAGCAGTTCCTTGCCGGTGCCGGTCTCGCCCAGCAACAGGATCGGTGCCTCGCTGGCGGCACCCCGGCGGGCGCGGCGCTTCACTTCCAGGCTGGCCGGGCTGGTGCCGATGAAGTGGCCGAAGCTGTACTTCGCCTGGCGCGCCTGCAGCAGCGAACGGGTCGAGGCCAGCTCGGCCTGCATGCGCTGGTAGCGGGTGAGCAGGGGCGACAGCGCACGCAGTTCGTCGAACAGGGCGAAGCCGATGCCTCCGATGACCTCGCCCGCATCGTCGCGGATCGGCACGCGCATGACCACCAGCGGGTCCTTGGCCATGTCGAGGATGTCCAGCAGCATCGGCCGGCCGCTGCTGACCACTTCGCGCATCAGGCTGCCGGGGATCACCTGTTCTACCGGGCGGCCGACGGCCTGCTCGGCACTGTCCAGGCCGAAGCGCTGCGCATAGCGCTGGTTGATCCAGACGATCCGCGCCTCGCGGTCGACGATCACCGTGCCCTCGCTGAACTGCTCGAAGATCTCGAACAGCGAGCGGATCGCCAGTTGGCGGACGCTGGGGTAGTCCTTGAGGCTGTGGGTGTCGGTCATGGTCAGGCCGTGCGCGGGGAGGGCAGAGGGCGCACTGTACCGGGATGCGAAGATCAGGTCAGCCGGTAGGGCGAATAACGCCACAGGCGTTATCCGCCGATGGCTCGGCGCTGGATGAAGCGCGCTGCTTCAGGCGCCCTACGTTCTGGGAGTGTGCCGGCGAGCAGCCCCGTGAATCGGCGTCACCGGCTCCCCCTCACCCCAGCCCTCTCCCCGAGGAGAGGGGGCAGTCCGTGCCGGCTGACACATTGGTGTCAGCCGGCGCCGAACGGTTCCCTCTCCCTTTGGGAGAGGGTTAGGGTGAGGGGCTCTTGTAGGATCGGTCGACGTCAGCGCTTGGACAGTTGCGCCTTGGCCACCCGCGAGCCGTTGGGCTTGTCCAGCACCGCGCAGATGCGTTGGCCAGCATCGATCAGCTGGTCCAGGTCGACGCCGGTGTGGATGCCCAGGCCGCCCAGCAGGTAGAGCACGTCCTCGGTGGCGACGTTGCCGGTGGCGCCCTTGGCGTAGGGGCAGCCGCCCAGGCCGGCGACCGAGCTGTCGAACACCGCAATGCCTTCCAGGAGGCTGGCGTAGATGTTCGCCGTCGCCTGGCCATAGGTGTCGTGGAAGTGCCCGGCCAGTTGCGCGCGCGGCACGCGTTGGCCGACGACGTCGAACATGTGCCGGGTGGCGCCGGCGGTGCCGACGCCGATGGTGTCGCCGAGGGAGACTTCGTAGCAGCCCATGGCGTGCAGTTCCGCGGCGACGGCGGCGACCTGCTCTGCGTCCACTTCACCCTGGTAGGGGCAGCCGAGCACGCACGAGACATAGCCGCGCACGCGCACGCCGTGCTGGCGTGCCGCTTCCATCACCGGCACGAAGCGCTCCAGGCTCTCCTTGATCGAGCAGTTGATGTTCTTCTGCGAGAAGGCCTCGGAGGCGGCGGCGAATACCGCGACTTCCTTCACCTGGGACTCCAGCGCGGCTTCGAAGCCCTTCAGGTTCGGCGCCAGGGCTGCGTAGGTGACGCCGGCCTTCTGCCGGATGCCGGCGAAGACTTCGGCCGAGCCGGCCATCTGCGGCACCCACTTGGGCGACACGAAACTGCCGACTTCGATGTAGCCCAGGCCGGCGGCGGTGAGGTCATCGACCAGGCGCACCTTGTCGGCGACGGCGATGGGTTGCTTCTCGTTCTGCAGGCCGTCGCGCGGGCCGACTTCGACCAGGCGGACGGATGTTGGCAGTGTCATGAAATGTCCTCGTTGGGTTTGGGCGAAGGGCGCAGGAGCTTTCGGCCAAGTAGGGCGCATAAAGCGGAACGCTTTATGCGCCGTTGCCTGGTGGCGGATAACGCTGGCGCGTTATGCGCCCTACAAGAGCCGGGGTCAGGCCGGCGCTTCTTCCAGTTCGACCAGCGCGGTGCCTTCGGACACCAGTTCGCCCTCGCTGCAATACAGCGATTTCACCACGCCGGCGTGCGGCGCGCGAATGCTGTGTTCCATCTTCATCGCTTCGAGCACCACCAGTGCGGCGCCGGCTTCGACGCTCTGCCCCGGTTCGACCAGGATGCGCACGATGCTGCCGTTCATCGGCGCGCCCAGGCCGCCCTGGTGCGAATGCGCGGCTTCGGCCTCGGCGATGGCGTCGAAACGCTGCACGTTGACCAGTTCACCGTTCCACTCCAGATAGAGGCTGTCGCCACGGCGGATCACCTGATGGCGGCGGCGAATCTCGCCGTCCTTCACATCCAGCCACTGACCCTCGAGCTGGGCGATGCGCTGCCCATCGGCATGGCGCAGGCGCACCACGTGCGACTCACCCTTGGCCAGCAGGTGCAGGTCGGTCTCGCCCGGCAGGCCGCTGCGCCAGCCGCTCTGGGCGGACCAGGGCGAATGGGCGTCGTCGCCGCGCACGCGGGTGGCTTCGCTTTGCACCCAGGCTTCGCCGGCCAGTTGCCAGAAGCGCTCGGGCAGTGCGGTCGGAGCGGGCAGCAGGGTGTCCTGGTAGCGGGCGATGAAGCCGGTGTCCAGCTCGCCGTCGGCGAAGGCCGGATGGGCCAGCACGCGGCGCAGGAAGGCCAGGTTGGTCTTGAAGCCGCCAACGGCGGTTTCGGCGAGCATCGACAGCAGGCGCTGGCGCGCTTCCTCGCGGTTCTCGCCCCAGGCGATCAGCTTGGCCAGCATCGGGTCGTAGAACGGCGAGATGTCGTCGCCCTCGCGGATGCCGCTGTCGGTGCGGCGGCCGGGGCCGGCGGCGGGTTCGCGGTACAGCGCCAGATGGCCGCTGGCGGGCAGGAAGCCGCCCTCGGGGTCTTCGGCATACAGGCGCACTTCGATGGCATGGCCGTTCAGCGGCACCTGTTCCTGGGTGATCGGCAGCGGCTCGCCACGGGCGACGCGGATCTGCCAGGCGACCAGGTCGAGGCCGGTGATGGCTTCGGTGACCGGATGTTCCACCTGCAGGCGGGTGTTCATTTCCATGAAGAAGAACTGCCCGCTGCCTTCGTCGTAGAGGAACTCCACGGTGCCGGCGCCGACGTAGCCGATGGCCTGGGCCGCGCGCACAGCGGACTCGCCCATGGCGGCGCGCAGTTCGGCGGAGAGGCCGGGTGCCGGCGCTTCTTCCACCACCTTCTGGTGGCGGCGCTGGATCGAGCAGTCGCGCTCGTTGAGGTACAGGCAGTGGCCGTGCTGGTCGGCGAACACCTGGATTTCCACGTGGCGCGGCTTGGTCAGGTATTTCTCCACCAGCATGCGCGAATCGCCGAAACCGGACTGCGCTTCACGCTGGGCGGATTCCAGCGCCTCGGCCAGTTCGGCCTCGCGCTCGACGACCTTCATGCCTTTGCCACCGCCACCGGCGGCGGCCTTGAGCAGCACCGGGTAGCCAATGCGCTGCGCTTCGCGCTGGAAGGTGGCGTAGTCCTGGGCCTCGCCGTGGTAGCCGGGCACCAGCGGCACGCCGGCGTCTTCCATCAGCGCCTTGGCCGCGGACTTGCTGCCCATGGCGTCGATGGCGGAGGCGGGCGGACCGAGGAACACCAGGCCGGCGGCCTCGATGGCGCGGGCGAAGCCGGCGTTTTCGGAAAGGAAGCCGTAGCCCGGGTGGATGGCCTGGGCGCCGCTGGCCTGGGCCGCGGCGATGATCTTGTCGACCAGCAGGTAGCTGTCAGCCGGCTTGGCGCCGCCGAGGTTCACCGCGATATCGGCCTCGCGCACGTGGCGCGCCTGGGCGTCGATGGCGCTGTGCACCGCCACGGTCTTCAGGCCCTGGGCCTTGGCGGTGCGCATCACCCGGCAGGCGATCTCGCCGCGGTTGGCGACCAGCAGGGTATCGATATGCGTGCGGTTCATGCTTGCGGCTCCTGCCAAGCGGGCGTGCGTTTTTCCAGGAAGGCGTTGAGCCCTTCCTGGCCCTCGGGGCTGACGCGAATGCGGGCAATGGCGTTCTCGGTGTAGCGGCGCAGGGCCGGGCTGAGTACGCCGCTGCCGACCTCGCGCAGCAGGTCCTTGCTGGCCTGCATCGCCTGCGGGCTGTTGAGCCGCAGGTTGTTGACCCAGGCTTCGACCTGGGCATCCAGCTCGGTGGCCGGGTAGGCCTCGGCCAGCAGGCCCAGTTCACGGGCGCGGCTGCCGGAGAAGCGTTCGGCAGTCAGCGCGTAGCGGCGCGCGGCGCGCTCGCCCAGGGCCTGGACCACGAAGGGGCTGATCACCGCCGGCGCCAGGCCAATGCGCACTTCAGAAAGGGAGAACAAAGAGTCCTCGGTTCCGATGGCCATATCGCAGCAGCTCACCAGACCCACCGCACCGCCGAAGGCCGCGCCCTGGACCACGGCCAGGGTCGGGATCTTCAGGGCGTTGAGGTTGTACATCAGCTCGGCCAGCTCGCGTGCGTCGTTGAGGTTGGCGTTGTAGTCGAGCTTGGCCGAGGCCTGCATCCAGGCCAGGTCGGCGCCGGCGGAGAAGTGCTTGCCGCGCCCGCGCAGCAGCAGGAAGCGCAGGGTCTTGTCGGCGGCGATGGTGTCGATGGCGATGATCAGCTCGCGGATCATCTCGGCGTTGAAGGCGTTGTTCTTGTCCGGACGGTTCAGCCACAGGGTGGCGAAGCCGCGCGGGTCGGTTTCAAGCTGTACGGTGGTGAAGTCGGTCATGGCGGCTCCAGGCAACTCGGTTGTACTCCCTCTCCCTCTGGGAGAGGGTTGGGATGAGGGTCTAGGGCGAGTTGCACATGGCATCCCTCACCCCCGGCCCCTCTCCCAAAGGGAGAGGGGAGTCAAAGGCCTTACAT
>OGQD01001137.1_pt1 | contig 18128 bp, 16 predicted proteins | sample 1553091 | NCBI WGS metagenome assembly OGQD01 (sample SAMEA2580290, study PRJEB22360) | human gut metagenome | biome: human gut; feature: human-associated habitat; material: faeces | place: Denmark | collected 2008/2010
TCGACCGGCATGGCAACGGGAGGCGCCGGCGGTGCCGGGGCCTTTCCGGAAAGCAGCGCCTGCAGGCGTTCGACCATGGCCGGCACGCCCTGCTGGGCCTGCTCCGCACGCTCGGGCTGGGCGTCGGCGATGTGCAGGAGGATATCGGTGCCGGCCAGCAGCGCGTCGATATGCCCGGAGGTCAGCAGCAGGCGGCCCTCCTGGGCGCCGACCAGGCAGTCCTCCATCACATGGGCGACCTGCACGCCGGCATCCAGCCCGACGATCCGCGCCGCGCCCTTGAGCGAGTGCGCCGCGCGCATGCAGGCTTCGAGCTGGTCGGCCTGGGTCGGGTTGCGCTCCAGCGCCATCAGGCCCTGCACCAGCACCTGCGTCTGAGCTTCCGCCTCCAGGCGGAACAGCTCCAGCATCGATGCGTCCTTCATCTGGTCCGGGGTCATGCGAGGCTCCGGGTGGCGGCATCGAGCAGGGCTTCCTGATCGAGCAGGCGGATGCTGCGGCTGCGCCACAGCATCACGCCGCGGGTAAAGCGATCGGTGGCCGCGTGGTTCTGGGACGAAGCTTCGACTATGGCGCCCTCGTCCAACTCATGGATGCCTTCCACCTCGTCCACCGGCGAGATGATCGGCCCGCCAACGGCCGCCAGGATCAGCATGCGCGGCACGACGCGGGCGTCGTCACGAGTGGCCGTACGATTGTCGAGGCCGAGCAGCTCGCCCAGGGAAATGCACGCCACCAGGGTGCCGCGCACATTGGCCACGCCCAGCAGCGCTGGCGAGCGCTGGTGCGGCAGCGAGTGCACGACGCAGGACGGTGCCACCTCGGCCAGCGCGCGGGTGGGCAGGCCCAGCCATTCCTCGCCGAGTCGGAAGATCAGGTGCGGGCGGCCCTCTTCGATGGCCACTTCGGCGGGTTCGACAGGCGCCAGCTCCGCACCTTCGCTGCCCAGCGCGTAACGGTCCAGCAGGCTGATGGCGGCGGCGGCATGCACCGGGCAGTTACGGCAATGGATGTGCTCGGCCAGCTTCGGGCAGCTCCGGTCGCCGCGCACGCCGATGCGGTTCCAGCAGTCGTCCACTGACGGCAGGTCGGATCCAAAGGTGGCGTAGCCGCGTTCAACCATTGCGCTTCACTCCTCGCGCGGCGCGCTCCTGCAGACGCCGGGCGCCGGCCGTGTCGCCCTGGGCCGCGAGCAGTGCGGCCAGGTGCTGCAGGCTTTCCTGATGATCGGGTTGCAGGTACAGGGCCTTGCGGTAGAAGGCCTGCGCCTCGTTACCCTGGCCCTGGGCATCGGCCAGCAGGCCGAGCCAGTAGAAGGCTTCGGCGTCCGGGCCCTTCTCGGCCAGCAACGCCTCGCAACGCTGGCGCGCTTCGGCGGCCTGGCCGGCGTTGGCCAGCCGGGCGATCTCCATCAGCGCGTTATCGGCAGGCACAGTGACCGGCTGCTCGGGTTTGGCGGCCAGGCGCGGGCGCACCGGCGCGGGTTTGGGCGGAGCCGGACGTGGGATCGGCGCCGGCGCGGTCCAGTTCAGCGGCGCCACGCGGGGAGCCGGTTCGACGCTTTCCAGTGGGAAGGCGAAGGATTGCGGGACACCCAGCGGACGCAGCCCGATGCGCGACATCAGGCTGGCCTCGGCCGGGCCGATGAACAGCACGCCATCCGGCCGCGTCAGGCGACACAGCACTTCCACTACCTGTTCCTGGGTCGGCCGGTCGAAATAGATCAGCAGGTTGCGGCAGAACACATAGTCATAGGGCGCCTCGCCGGCCAGCAAGCCCTGCGCCAGCAGGTTGCCGACACGGAAGCGGACCTTGCGGCGCACCGCCTCGGCGAGCTGGTAATCGTTGCCATCGGCGCTGAAGTGGCGGTCGCGGAACTCAAGGTTGGAGCCGCGGAAGGAGTTGCGTCCATAACGCCCCTCTTCCGCCCGCTCCAGTACCGCGCGGCTGACATCCAGCGCGTCGACCTGGAAGGCAGACGGCGCCAGTCCCGCATCCAGCAGCGCCATGACGATCGAGTACGGCTCCTCGCCAGTCGAACAGGGCAGGCTGAGCACGCGCAGCGGGCGGCTGCCGGCCAGCTCCAGCAAGCGCCGGGACGCGAGATCGGCGAGCGCGCCGAAAGATTCGGGGTAGCGGAAGAACCAGGTCTCAGGGACTATCACCGCTTCGATCAGCGCCTGCACTTCCTCGGTGGAGCCCTGCAGAAGCATCCAGTAATGCTCGCCATTGCCACCGCTGACCTTGTTGCAGCGCTGGCGCACGGCGCGCTCGATCACGGCGTCGCCGACGGACTCGGCGTCCAGGCCGATTCGTTCCTTGAGCAAACGGGCGAAGCGCGGATCGGTGGTCATGCCGGCGCACTCCCGTCCAGCAGCAGGCGCGCGCGGGCTTCGTCGCTGAGCAACTGGTCGACGCTCACGCGCTGCAACAGGCCCTGCTCGTCTTCCAGAACGGGGCCAAGGTAGCGGGCGCTGCCGTTGTCCAGTTCATAGTCGCGGAAGCTCGCCGGGTCGCGGCGCAAGGTGTGGGTGGCCTGTTCGAGGATCAGCCCGAGCCGCTGTTCCTGCCCTTCCGCAACGGCGCGATAGCGCACCAGCACCAGACGCGTACTGGTGCGGCGTGGCGCGCTGTGGCCGAAGGCGAGCTGGCTCATGTCCAGCACCGGCAGCAGCTCGCCACGGTGCGGAAACAGCCCGGCAACCCAGGCTGGTGCTTCCGGCACACGCTTGAGCGCCGGCACCGGCAGCACTTCGATCACGTCATGGACATCCAGCGCATAGCGGTCCGCACCCAGGCGGAATTGCAGGTACAGCCTGCCCGCCGCGGCGGTGTCAGACCTTGAAGCGCGAGACGCCATTGCGCAGTCCGTTGGCCACGAGGTTCAGCTCATCGATGGCGAAGCTGGCCTGACGCAGGGATTCCACGGTCTGCCCGGTGGCCTCGCCCAGCTGCACCAGCGCCTGGTTGATCTGCTCGGCGCCGGTGGCCTGGGCCTGCATGCCTTCGTTGACCATCTGCACACGCGGTGCCAGGGCCTGCACCTGCTGGATGATCTGCGAGAGCTGCTCGCCGACCTGGCCGACTTCGGAAATGCCGCGACGCACCTCCTCGGAGAACTTGTCCATGCCCATTACGCCGGCAGAGACGGCGGACTGGATCTCGCGGACCATCTGCTCGATATCGTAAGTGGCCACGGCGGTCTGGTCGGCCAGCCGGCGCACTTCGGTAGCCACCACGGCGAAGCCGCGGCCGTACTCGCCGGCCTTCTCCGCCTCGATAGCGGCGTTGAGCGACAGCAGGTTGGTCTGGTCGGCCACCTTGACGATGGTGGTGACCACCTGGTTGATGTTGCCGGCGCGCTCGTTGAGGATCGCCAGCTTGGCGTTGACCAGCTCGGCAGCGCCCATCACGTGGTGCATGGTCTCTTCCATGCGCGCCAGGCCGAGCTGGCCGGAGCCGGCCAGGGTGGAAGTCTGCTCGGCAGCCGACGACACTTCGGTCATGGTGCGCACCAGGTCGCGCGAGGTGGCGGCGATTTCCCGCGAGGTGGCGCCGATCTCGGTGGTCGTGGCGGCGGTCTCGGTGGCGGTGGCCTGCTGCTGCTTGGAGGTGGCGGCGATCTCGGTGACCGAGGTGGTCACCTGGATGGCCGAGCGCTGCGCCTGCGAAACCAGGCCCTTGAGCTCCTCGGCCATGCCGTTGAAGCCGGTCTCTATCACCGCGAACTCGTCGTTGCGCTCCATCGCCAGGCGCGTGGTGAAGTCCCCGCTGCCCATCACCTGCAAACCTTTGACCACCTGGCTCACCGGTCCGGTGATGGCACGCATCAGCAACAGGCCGCACACCGCGGCGACGGCGATGGCCAGCAGCAGGGAGATCAGCATGATGGCCTTGGCGGTGGTCACCTCGGTGACGATGTTCGCGGAAGCGGCATCGGCGATCTCCTTGTTCAGCGAGATCAGTTGGTTGAGGGTCTTGCGGCCGTCTTCCCACATGGGCTCCAGGCGATCCAGCAGGAGCTTGCGCGCCGCTTCACGGTCAGTGCCGTAAAGCTGCAGTACCTGGCCCAGCAACGCGTCGTACTCGCTCGCCTGCTGCTTGAAGTGGGCGAGGATCTCATGGTCGCGCGGATCGTTGACGGTGCGTTCGTAGGAGGCAATGCGCTCGATCAGGGTGTCGTGATTGGCACGGAACTCCTGGCGACGAGCCTCGTCGAGGGCCTTGCCGTCGCTCAGGCCGACCAACACCTGGGTCAGCAGGATACTGTCAGTCCAGGCCGAGCGGACGGTTGTCAGGGCGTAAGTGCCAGGCATGGCGTCCTCACTGACCCGCTTGGTGCTGGCCTCGACGCGCAGCAGGCGGGTGTAGGAAATCACCACCATCAGCAGCATGATCGCGATGACGACGGCAAAGCTGGCCAGGATGCGTTGGCGTAAAGTCCAGTTCTTCACAGCGTTCCCCAGGAGATTTGTGGCGTACTGATGTAGGAAGGATTCGGGGAAACACGCCGCGAAAGTAAATTCCTACCAAATCATCAGCAAGATAGGACATATAGTATCCGCAGACACCGGAACCTTTTCTCTTTATTCCGAATTTTTAGCACGCTGGTTCTGCCACTCTCACTCCTCCTGTCCTTCGGCCAATCCAAGACTCATGCTCAGCCTTGCCCTGGCCGCCCACCTTGGCCTGTTCCTCTCAGCCTTCACCGCCGCCACCCTGCTGCCACTGCAATCCGAAGCCTTGCTCGTGGCTCTGCTGCTGGGCGGCCAGTACCCCGTGTGGTCGCTATTGCTGGCCGCGAGCCTGGGCAATGTGCTCGGCTCGCTGGTGAACTGGCTGCTGGGCCGGGGTCTGGAGCGCTGGCGCGGGCGCCGCTGGTTTCCGGTGAGCGATGCGGCGCTGGAGAAAGCCCAGCGCCATTACCGGCGCTTCGGCAGCTGGTCGCTGCTGCTCAGCTGGGCGCCGGTGATCGGTGACCCGCTGACACTGGTCGCCGGTGTCATGCGCGAGCCCCTGTGGCGTTTCCTGCTTCTGGTCAGCGTCGCCAAGGTCGGGCGCTACGCCGTACTGGCCTGGCTCACGCTCGCCTGACTTGCCCTTGGTCAGAACGGCCAGGAATTTCCTCTGCCAGTCCTGTTTTGCCACTGCAACGAAAAATTGGCGCCAAGTAATATCACTGCGCCATCACCGTGCATGGCAGAGCCTGCCGGCTCCACACAATGGATGAAGAAAAGGGAAATTCACGATGTTCAGAAGCATGAGTATTGGCCGCCGCGCGTCCCTGGGTTTCGCTGTCATGGGCCTGCTCCTGGTGTTTCTTGGGTTGTTCTCGCTGTACAAGCTGTCGACCCTGCGCGCCGCTTCCGAGGAAATCGACAGCAACTGGCTGCTGAGCATCAGCCAGATGAACCAGCTGTCGGGCGACATCGCCCGCATCCGCCTGGAATCCATGCGCCTGCTGGTCAACCATGACAGCACCGCGCGCCAGCACAGCCTGGAGCTGATCGCCGAGGCGCGGCAGGACAAGGACAAGGTGCTGGCCGACTACCGCCGGCTGATCCTCAGCAGCGAAGAGCAGCAGCGCACCGATGAACTTCGCCAGGTGCTGGACGGCTACCTGGGCTTTGTCGACCAGTTGCTGGAAAAGATCCGCCAGAACGACGAGGAAGGCGCGCTGCACATCCTCAACGGCAACATCACCCAGCAGGGCGCCGAACTGAACAAGCGCCTCACCGCGCTGATCGACCTCAACCGCAACGGCGCCGCTGCTGCCGCCGACCGCGCCGTGGATCAGTTCCAGAGCGGCCGACTGGTGGTCGGCGGCATTCTGCTGCTGAGTGTCGGCCTGACCCTGCTACTGGCCTGGCAACTCACCCGCAGTATCGTCGTACCGCTAAGCCAGGCGGTGCGCGTGGCCCAGACCATCGCCAGCGGCGACCTGAGCCAGCGCTTCGGCATCGAGGGCCGTGACGAGCCGGCACAGTTGCTCAAGGCCCTCGCGGAGATGCAGACCAGCCTGCGCGAGACCATCCGTGGCATCGGCAATTCGGCCAGCCAGCTGGCCTCGGCCGCCGAGGAAATGCACAGCGTCATGGACGACAGCAGCCGCGCGCTGCAGCAGCAGAGCGACCAGATCGAGATGGCCGCCACCGCGGTCAACCAGATGACCAGCGCCGTGGAGGAAGTCGCCAGCAACGCCGCCTCGACCTCCGCCGCCTCCCGCGAGGCCATCGACGCCGCGCGCAGCGGCAGCGAGCGGGTGGACGAAACCTCCAGCGCCATCGGCATCCTGGCTGGTGAAGTGGGCCAGGCTTCGCAGCAGGCCGAAGCCCTGGCAAACCAGGCGCAGGACATCGGCAAGGTGCTGGAAGTGATCCGCAGCGTCGCCGAGCAGACCAACCTGCTGGCGCTCAACGCCGCCATCGAAGCCGCCCGCGCCGGCGAGGCCGGGCGTGGTTTCGCGGTGGTCGCCGACGAGGTTCGCTCGCTGGCCCAGCGCACGCAGAGCTCGACCCGCGAGATCGAGGAGCTGGTGTCGGCCATCCAGAACGGCAGCGATCGCACCGTCACCGCGCTGCTCAGCAGTACCGCCCACGCCGAGCGCACCGTCAGCCGCACCGGCGAGGCAGGCGACTCGCTGCAGGTGATCCTGCAACGCATGTCGCTGATCAACGAACGCAACCTGGTGATCGCCAGCGCCACCGAGGAACAGGCCCAGGTCGCCCGCGAGGTGGACCGCAACCTGCTGACCATCCGCGACCTGGCGACCCAGACCTCGGCCGGTGCCACCCAGACCAGCGCGGCAAGCCAGGAACTGTCGCGGCTGGCCGTGGACCTGAACGGCATGGTGGCGCGCTTCGTGGTCTGACGGCCCATGGCCCTACTCCCGTTTCGCCGTCGAGCTGGCGAAACGGGACGAGATGACAGGGAATTTTTCCGGCAATTTCCTATCCAATGGCCATCATGGAACGCCACAGGGTAGATAGATGAAACTGTTGAAATTCTCGGCCGTGCTGGCCGCAGCCGCATTGTTGAGCGCCTGCGGGGGGAACGAGGCCAAGGTCTGCGGCTCGGACGACGTGAAGAACCAACTGGTGAAGGTCTTCCTCTCCGGCGCGCTTTCCGCCCAGTCCGATGCGCTGAGCAAGGCCGAGCTGAAGGACGTGGCGATCATCGACAAGGACCCGGACAGCGGCGTACTGGAATGCGTCGGCACCCTGACCGTACCGGTGGTCGGCCAGGTCGCCTCGGGCACCCTGAAGTACCAGATCGCCCCGGCGGCCAAGTCCGAGCACGACTACCTGCTGCTGCTCGCCGATGGCCCGCTGGCCAATGCCTTCGCCAAGCGCATCGAGGGGATGATCCCGCAGCAGTGAGGTTATCCACAGGCAATGAAAAACCGGCCCAGGTGGCCGGTTTTTCATTGGGCGGGCATTTTGTAGGAGCGATGGCCCCTGGGAACGCCATTGAAAATGGAGTCCGCTGCGCAGGACAACATCGGCTTGCGGCGTATCCTCCAGGGAACTTTCGGCTTAAAAACCTTCCAGATCGATCAGCTCGCCCTCGAAGCGCAGCCAGCCGCCCTCTTCATTCGCCTCGCCACCCTGGATCTCGCCGTAATAGGACAACCCGTTATCCAGCGTCACGCAGACGTGGGTCGGCTCTTCCGGGGCATCCAGCTGGCCCTTGAAACGCACCTCGATCACGCCCTCTTCGGGAGCGCTGAGGGTGATGGTGACGCGGGCGTTATCCACTGCTTCGGCTTCGCGGCCCCAGTGCTCGGCGCTGACGGTAACGGTGGCGATCTCTTGACTCATGCTCGAACTCCAATACGAATGGCCCGCTGCGCAGGCCAAGTCGGCATAGGGTAAGCGACACCGTGTCGCCGCGATACCTCCCCGCCATGAACAAGGCCCGCATCGCGCGGGCCTCGTTCACTTCAAGCGCCGGTCAATTGGCGTGGATGTCGTTGTCCTTGGTCTCGCGCAGGAACAGCAGCGAGCACACCAGGCTCATCGCCGTCACCAGCACCGGGTACCACAGGCCGTAGAAGATGTTGCCGGTATACACCACCAGGGCGAACGAGATGGTCGGCAGCAACCCGCCGAACCAGCCGTTACCGATGTGGTACGGCAGCGACAGCGAGGTGTAGCGGATGCGTGTCGGGAACAGCTCGACCATCAGCGCCGCCAGCGGGCCATAGCAGCAGGTGGCGATGAAGATCAGCGCGACGATGATGGCCACCACCATCGGCCGGTTCACCAGCGAGGAATCAGCCACGGTCGGGTAGCCGGCATCCTTCACCGCTGCGCCCAGCGCGGCGGCGTCGAAGCCCTCGATGCGCTTCTCGCCCACGGTCACCACCAACTCGCTACCAGCCGGCGCAGCCACCGTGCTGTAGGGAACGCCGCCTTTCACCAGCAGCGTCTTGGCCTTGTCGCAGGCGCTGTCGAACTTGGCCTTGCCTACCGGATCGAACTGGAAGGTGCAGGTGGCCGGGTCCGCCATCACGGTGACCGGCGCCTGGCGCGAGGCCGCGTCGATCTGCGGGTTGGCGTAGTGGGTCAGCGCCTTGAACAGCGGGAAATACAGTACCGTGGCCAGCAACAACCCGGTGATCAGCACCGGCTTGCGACCGACCTTGTCCGACAGCCAGCCCATGATCACGAACAGCGGCGCACCGATCACCAGCGCAACGATCAGCATCCCGTTGGATAGCGCCGGGTCGACCTTGAGCACCTGGGTGAGGAAGAACATCACGTAGAACTGCGCCGCGTAGAAGGTCACCGCCTGGCCGGCATTGATGCTGAACAGCGCGATCAGCACGATCTTCAGGTTGCTCCAGCGGGTGAACGATTCCTTGAGCGGCGACTTGCTCACCTTGCCCTCGGCCTTCATCTTCAGGAACGCCGGCGACTCGTGCATGGACAGGCGAATCCAGGTGGAGATGCCCAGCAGCACGATGGAAATCAGGAATGGCAGGCGCCAGCCCCAGGTTTCGAACTCCGGCCCGGTGAGCTGGCGGCAACCCCAGATCACCACCAGCGACAGCAGCAGCCCGCCGGTGGCGGTGCACTGGATCCAGCTGGTGTAGGCGCCGCGTTTGTGGTCCGGCGCGTGTTCGGCCACGTAGATCGCCGCGCCGCCGTACTCCCCGCCCAACGCCAGGCCCTGCAACAGGCGCAACACGATGAGGATGACCGGTGCCGCCACGCCGATGGTGGCGTAGGCCGGCAGCAGGCCGACGGCGAAGGTCGACAGGCCCATCAGCAGGATGGTGACGAGAAAGGTGTACTTGCGCCCGATCATGTCACCCAGGCGGCCGAACACCAGCGCGCCGAAGGGACGGACGAGGAAGCCGGCGGCGAACGCCAGCAGAGCGAAGATGAAGGCAGTGGTGTCGTTGACCCCGGCGAAGAAGTGCTTGGCAATGATCGCCGCCAGCGATCCGTAGAGGAAGAAGTCGTACCACTCGAACACCGTGCCGAGCGACGAGGCGAAGATCACCTTGCGCTCGTCGCGACGCGTGGTCGCGGGACGCTCATAGGAGCTGGGCTGTGCTACATCGGTCATTACGGGCTCTCCTGCCCCTTCTGGGGGCTCTTGTTTTTGTCAGCCTCGACTGCCGCGGCTTTCACACCGCGCGATACCGGTTGTCTTGCTACACGCCAAATAAAAAGTGGACAGACGGGATCGCCGTCACGCCACCGGAGCTTCCTCCTGTGTGCGCCCACTGGAAGGGATGACCTCCGCGCCGCGCGCGGGTTCGCTCAAAATCATCTGCGCGGCCTTTTCCGCGATCACCAGCACCGGCGAACAGCTGTTGCCGGAGGTCAGGCTGGGCATGATCGAAGCGTCGGCGATGCGCAGGCCGGGAATGCCATGCACGCGCAACTGGCTGTCCACCACCGAGCCCTCGCCCTGCCCCATGCGGCAGGTACCGGCCGGGTGGAAGATGGTGGTGCCGATCTCGGCGGCGGCGCGGTGCAGGTCTTCTTCGGTCTGGTAATCCGGGCCGGGCTTGAACTCCACCGGGTTGAAGCGCGCCAGCGCGGGCGCGGCGGCGATACGCCGGGTCAGGCGAATGGCGTCAGCGGCTACACGCAGGTCCTGCGGGTGGCTCAGGTAGTTGGGCTGGATCACCGGCTTGTCGCGTGGATCAAGAGAGCGCAGCGTGACCGTTCCGCGGCTCAGCGGGCGCAGGTCGCAGACCGACGCGGTGAACGCCGGGAAGCTGTGCAGCGGCTCGCCGAAGCGCTCCAGCGACAGCGGCTGCACATGGTATTCGAGGTTGGCCGAACGCTGGCCGGGGTCGGACTTGGCGAACGCGCCCAGTTGGCTCGGCGCCATGGACAACGGCCCGCTGCGCTTGAGCAGATACTCCAGGCCCATGCCCATCTTGCCCCACAGCGTCGAGGCGATCTGGTTCAGCGAAGGTGCGCCATTAATGCGGTAGATCAGGCGCAGCTGCAGGTGATCCTGCAGGTTGCCGCCGACGCCGGAGAGCTCATGGCGCACGCCGATTCCGTGCTTCTCCAGCAGATCGCGCGGGCCGATGCCCGAGCGTTGCAGCAACACCGGCGTGTTGATCGCCCCAGCGCAAAGGATCACCTCGCGCCGAGCCCGCAGTTCCCGGCGAGCCCCCTGCCAGTTCACCTCCAGGCCAACCGCGCGACCGTTTTCCAGCAGCACACGGTGGGCCTCGACGTGGGTCAGCACGGTGAGATTGGCGCGGTTGGCAATGGGCCGCAGGAAAGCCTTCGACGCATTCCAGCGAACGCCGGAACGCTGGTTCACCTGGAAATAGCCGCAGCCTTCGTTGTCGCCGCCATTGAAGTCCTCCACCGAGCGCACGCCGGACTGCGCCGCCGCTTCGCGGAAGGCATCGAGGATCGCCCACGACAGGCGCTGCTTCTCCACCCGCCATTCGCCGCCCGAGCCGTGCAGTTCGCTCGATCCGCCGAAGTGGTCCTCCATCTTCATGAACAGCGGCAGCAGGTCGTTCCAGCCCCAGCCAGGGTTGCCCTCGGCCGCCCAGCCGTCGTAGTCCAGCGCCTGCCCGCGCATGTAGATCATGCCGTTGATCGAGGAGCAGCCGCCCAACGTGCGCCCGCGCGGGTACTTGATGGCGCGGCCGTTCAGGCCCGGCACCTTTTCGGTGTCGAAACACCAGTCGGTGCGCGGGTTGCCGATGCAATAGAGGTAGCCGACGGGGATGTGGATCCAGGGATAGTTGTCCGGGCCGCCGGCTTCGAGCAGCAGCACGCGGTTGGCGGGGTCGGCGGACAGGCGATTGGCCAGCAGGCAACCGGCGGGGCCCGCGCCGACGATCAGGTAGTCATAAGCATCCAGTGCCTGCGGCATGGAAAGTACCTCGTCGTTTCTTGTTCTTTTGGGTATGACGACTGAGCCTAGTCGTTCGTTCGTGATAAAAGAACAGTCGTTTCGAGTCACCTGCTGTGCGTTTTCTAACAGTGCGCCTTCTGCCAACGAGAGCCGCCCATGTTCGACTGGAATGACCTGCGCTACTTCCTCGAGCTGCACCGCAGCGGCCGCCTGCTGACCACCGCCAAGCGCCTGGGCACCACCCACGCCACCGTGGCGCGGCATATCGAGAGCATCGAGCGTGACCTCGGCACCCAACTCTTCGCCCAACACACCGGCGGCTACCAGCTCACACCGGCCGGCCAGGCGCTGCTCAAGCACGCCGAGGCGATGGAGAACACCGCCCTCCTCGCCCAGGAGGAAATGAGCCAGGCCATCTCACCGCTGGGGCAGATTCGCATCGGCGTCACCGAAGGCCTGGGCACCCTGTTCCTCGCCCCGCGCATGGGCGAACTGATGCAGCGCTATCCCGGGCTGGAGGTGGAACTGGTATCGGTGCCGCGCTTCGTCAGCATCACCAACCGCGAAGCGGATATCGCCATCACCCTGGAACGCCCCAGCGCCGACCTGCTCATCAGCCGCCTGCTCACCCGCTACCGCCTGAGCCTGTTCGCCAGCCCCGCCTACCTGGAAAACGCCCCGCCCCTGCGCGACCGTGACGACCTGTGCAAGCACCCGTGGATCGGCTACGTCGACGACCTGCTGTTCAGCCAGGAACTGCTGTTCCACCACAGCTTCTGCCGCCACCCGCAGGTGGTGTTCCGCAGCACCAGCGTGGTTGCCCAGCAACAAGCCGCCCAGGCGGGCATCGGCATCGCCATCCTCCCGCAGTACATGGGCCTGCACGACCCACGGCTGGTGCCGGTGCTGCCGGAGGATTTCATCGAACGGGAATACTGGATGTGCACGCGGCGCGAGTTGCACCGGTCGGTGCGGCTGAGGTTGGTGTGGGACTTTCTGGTAGAACTCTGCGGCCGCGAACAGGGCATTCTCGTCGAAGGAAAGAGCGCAGCTATACAGGGTGCAGCGAGCCACTGAACGCGCCGTACCAGCAAGGCGCGTCCTGTCTTCAGGAGCAAGTTCGATCCTGCAAACGCAGTTGTGCCTGCCGATAGAAGGCTGCTGTTTTACCACGTCAATAGCGCCGAACTTGCCTACAGGTTCAGGGATTCCTGACAGCCGCTTCCGAATTATTCAAGGCGACTTTTACCGAAGATATCCGGCACCCGATTCCGGAGACATTTCATGCGCCAGCGGCAACCCAGCCTGTCCCTGCAGCTCATCATCGACGCGATCAGTAGCGGCGAACTTACTCGTGGCGAAGCGCTGGCTCGGCAGTTCCTGCGTGTACAACCGCGCAACGCCGAAGCGCTGAATCTGTGTGGAGTGGCGTGCCTGAACCAGGGCAAGGCAACACAGGCACGGGAACTGATAAAACGTGCCCTGACCCTACGCAAGGATGCGAGCTACCACTTGAACCTCGCCCTGGCCGAGCAGGCCCTGGGCAATGCCGAGCGGGCAGAAGAGGCATTTCGGGCATGCCTGCAGTTGCAGCCGGGGAATGCGCAAGCAGCCAACAACCTGGCGAACATCTGTAATAAGCAGCGCCGCTACAAAGAAGCTGAGCAACTCTATCTCCAGGCCATTGCCAGCAATCCCGCCTATCTCCTGGCTTACAAGAACCTCGGTAACCACCTGTGTGAGCGTGGCCAAAGCGAAGCGGCCATTCCCATTCTCACTAGAGCTCTCACATTAAGCCCGGATAGAAGCGACCTTCAGCTGGAGCTGGCGAAAGCACTGCAAAATAGAAAGCGCTACAAGGAGGCCTCCGAGTGGTTTGCCAAAGGCAAGAGCTGGAGCAACCTGCAACTGACCTTGCGTACTCTTGGCAGTTGGCCAGATCTGGCAGCGATTGATGCCGCGCTGCTGCAAAATCTGGGCGGTTCCAAACGGGAGGCGGTCACGCCCTGGGGCCTGATCAACCTCCCCGAACTTACCCCGAATCAACACCGCGATGCCGCTCGCCACTTTGCCGAGTCGCGCTGGTCACGGGAGCTGCTCGCCTCACCCTTGAGCAGCGAACCCACAGAGGGCGAATGCCTGCGCATCGGTTACCTGTCCAGCGACTTCTATGACCACGCGACGATGCACCTGATGATGGGCGTGCTGGAGGCTCACGACAGTGCCAAGGTGGAGATCCAATTGTTCGACTACAGCCCGCAACGTGAGGACTACTTCACGCGTCGCATCGCCGAAACCGGCTTGCCCCGCCACAACCTGCGCGAGCTGTCCGACGAGGCGGCGGCGAAGCTGATCGCAGAACAGCGTCTGCACATCCTGGTGGACCTGAAGGGCTACACCACCGGCGCGCGCCAGGGCATCACCGCATTGCGGCCGGCGCCGGTGATCATCAGTTGGCTGGGCTATCCGGGCAGCCTGGGGCATCCACGCCTGGCGGATTACCTGATCGGTGATCCGACCGTGACGCCAGCCGAGCACGCTGCGCATTTCAGCGAGACGCTGGCGCTGATGCCCCATAGCTACCAACCCAATGACCGGGACCGCCCCTTGAACCCGCCGCCTGCTCGAACGGAGGTCGGGCTACCGGAAAAAGGCGTGGTGTTCGCCAGTTTCAACCAGTTGCTCAAGCTCAATCCGGGCGAATTCGACCTGTGGTGCCGATTGCTGCGGGAGGTGCCGGGGGCCGTGCTCTGGCTGCTGGAGCCCGAGGCCGAAGAGGCCCGCGACAATCTTCGGCGCGAGGCACAGCAGCGTGGAGTGGCCGCCGAACGCCTGATCTTCGCACCGCGCCTGAAGCAGGATGAACACCTGGCCCGTCTGTCCCTCGCCGACCCGGCCCTGGACAGTTTCCCCTGCACCTCGCATACCACCGCCAGTGATGCGCTCTGGGTGGGGGTACCGCTGATCACTCGACTGGGAGAGACCTTTACCAGCCGCGTGGCGGGAAGCCTGCTCAAGGCGCATGGTTTTGACCAACTGGTAGCGAAGGATGCAGAGGACTGCTTCGAGCGGCTGAAAGCCCTGGCCCTCGACGACTGCGCACGCACTGAGCTGCGCCAACGGCTGTCGGCAGCACGGATGGACTCGCCGTTGTTCGACACGGCGCGCTTCACCCGTGATCTGGAAGCCTTGTACCAGGCAATCTGGCAGCACCACTGCACCGAGCCGGAAGAGCGCTCCGAGGTTGTGCTGGCGGATTAGTTGCAGGAACGAGGGGGACGACCAGTCCTTGCTCGCGAACCCACCCAGCGCCGGAGCCGGGGGAAGGCTATTCGCGAGCAAGCTCGCTCCTACGAAAGCGAGAGCGGAAGGGTCACTCCGCGCGGGCGTGCTCGACCTTGTCGGAGGCGGACCAGAGGCGGTAACGGACTTCGACGTCTTTCGGCGCGTAGATCACGATGGGCAGTTTGCTGTTGTAGCGCAGCACGAAGCCTTCGCCGATCACCGGGACGAAGTCCTTCTTGCTCTTGCCTTCGGGGCAGGCCATCAGGGTGCTGGCCGGGCCGCTGACCTTGTCCAGGCGGTAGTAGGAATAGCCCCAACCTTCCAGGGTCTTCTCTTCCAGGGTGCCGCCCAGGCGCTGGCGGTTGCAGTCGACGGTCAGCGTCTTGCCGGCGAGGATCTCGACCTTGAAGTTCTCTTCATGGGCCTGCTTGGGCAGGTGGATGACCTGGCGGACGAAGCCGTCCTCGGCCTTGGGATAGGGCGCGACGTCTTCCAGTTTGGCGGCGTTGGCCAGGGTGGCGGTAGCGCTGAGCAGCAGCGCGGTGGGCAGGGCGAAACGTACGAACGGCATGAAGCCTCCTTGCAGAATTGAGGAACGAACGCGCCGCGAGGGTGCGTTCGTCCGAGCCTCTCTGACCGTCAGATTGTACGAATGCTCCTGCGGTCGTGCCCTGAGTTGTATCAAGCTACTTCACCACCGGCCTTCGCCTGCTGTTCCAGGTGCGCCTGGAGTTCCGGGGCGAGGTTGAGGTTGTAGGCCAGTTCGTCGAGGTAGGTGCGCTCGGCGTCCTGCTGGTCGTCCACCAGCATCACGCTGACCAGGTACATTTCCGCGGCAACGGCGGGATCGCCCTGGGCGGTTTGCGCGACGTCCGCGGCGTCCAGCGGTTTCTGCATTTCAGCATCGATCCAGGCCTGCAATTGCGGCTCGCCGGCGTGGCGTTGCAGTTCTGCCTGGATCGCCGCCTGCTCGCGCTCATCGATACGGCCGTCCGCCTTGGCAGCCGCGAGCATGGCAGTGAGTATCGCGTGGCTATGGGCTTCGGCCTCGGGGCCATCGAGCTGGTCGACGGTGGTCAGCGATTGCTGCTGCGAGGGATTGGCATTCTGCTGGCGCTGCCAGTTCTGATAGGCCTGGTAGGCCATCATGCCCAGCGAGGCGAGCATGGCGTAGTTGACGCCGCCGCCCGTGGAACGCCCCTGGGGAGCGCCGCCGGAACTGGCGCCACCACCGAGCATGCTGCCCAGCACACCACCCAGGCCGCCCAGACCACCACCACCGGAGCCGCCCGCGCTACCACCGCCGAGAATCGAACCCAGACCGCCGCCTCCGCCACCGCCCAGCAGCCCGCCGAGCAGGCCACCCAGGCCACCGAGCGTGTCTGCGCCACCGGCGCCGCCCTGTTGCTGTTGCGCCGCCGAGCCCTGTCCGGCCCGCAGCAATTGTTCCAGTAGATCGGTCGTGTTCATGATCAGTCCCTCGCCATCGCGCGGTGTGCGTTGGGCAACGATAGTCCCGCCACACCGATGCGCCAGCGCCGTCCGCCAGCCGGCCCGGAATGGTCGGGACGCCCGGCGACGGAGACTGATGCCCGGCACCATCGGGTGCCAGGCGAAGCGGCGCAGCCGCGCCCTTTATCCAGCGGATGCGATGAAGGTCACGTCACTCAGGCGGGCACCGCGTCCAGCGCCTTCTGCGCCTGGGCTTCCAGCTCGACCTTGAGGCCGGCGTCGAGGCTCAGCTGGCGCGCCAGTTCATCCAGGTAGGCACGCTCCATGAAGTTGGTCTCGTCGACCATCAGCAGGCTGGCCAGGTACATCTCGGCGGCCATTTCCTCGCTGGTGGCGGCGCGAGCGACCTCGGCCGGGTCCAGCGGCTTGGCCAGTTCGCGGTCGAGCCAGCCCTGCAGCTCGAGGTCGCCGGTGAGCTTGGCGATTTCGCCGTCGATCAGCTGGCGTTCGCGATCATCGATATGTCCGTCGGCTTTCGCGGCGGCGACGATGGCCCGCAGGATCGCATGGCTATGCTGCTCGGCCTGGGCCGGCGGCAGGCGGTCAACGGTCTGCGGCTCCCCGCGCGGGGCGCTGGCCTGCTTCTGCTGCCAGTTGCCGTAGGCCTTGTAGGCCAGCACGCCCAACGCCGCGAGGCCGCCGTAGGCGACGACCTTGCCGCCGACCTTGCGCGCCTTCTTGCTGCCCATCAGCAAGCCCAGCGCACCGGCTGCCAAGGCACCGCCACCGGCGCCGGACAGCAGGCTGCCCAGGTCCAGGCCACCCTTGCTGCCGCCCTGTGCGGGTTGGCCGCCGCCCTGCTGGGTCAGGCCCTTGTTCTGCATCAGTTCCTGCCCGGATTTGAGCAGTTGGTCGAGCAGGCCACGTGTGTTCATGGCGATCTCCACTAGCTATCGAGATGAAAAGTCAGGCCTCCGACTCTAGCTCGCAGCCTTGTCAGAGCGGAGTTGCAGAGTGCTTCCGGATATTGCGGGTATTTGCCGGCGGGTCCGCAGGGCAAATAGGCCGCTTTCATTCGATTAAAAAGAATGCTCCTATAGATTTTCGATAATCAACAATGAAATGCGCCGAAACCGGCTAGACAAGGCTCTAGATCGCGACTCCGCGCGCCAGCGGCCAATCGCCCATGATGACCCTCCGCCAGATCCGCCACTTCATCGCCGTCGCCGAGACCGGCTCGATCTCCGCCGCCGCCCAGGCGGTGTTCATTTCCCAGTCGACACTGACCCTCGCCATTCAGCAATTGGAAGAAGAGATCGGCGTGCGCCTGTTCGACCGCCACGCCAAGGGCATGACCCTGACCCACCAGGGCCACCAGTTCCTGCGCCAGGCGCACCTGATCCTGGCCACCGTGGAGAACGCCAAGCGCAGCCTGCAGCAGAGCACCGACCAGGTGGCCGGCAGCCTGACCATCGGGGTGACCAGCCTGGTGGCGGGTTACTACCTGGCCGACCTGATCAACCGCTTCCAGCGCGCCTTCCCCAACGTGAAGACCCGCGTGGTAGAGGACGAGCGCCCGTACATCGAGCACCTGCTGGTAAGCGGCGAGATCGACGTCGGCGTGCTGATCCTCTCCAACCTGGAAGACCGCCACGCCCTGCAGACCGAGGTGCTCACCCACTCGCCGCACCGCCTGTGGCTGCCGGCGCCGCCCCCCCCCCAGCCGCTTCAGATAGTTTTGGAAAAACCGGTTCACATGGTATTCGTGCATGTGGGAGCCTACGTTCCGATAGTCCCGGTGCCGCAGGATCGGGATATTGTAGAAAAAAATATCCGGCCCCTGGAGGCCCAGCTGATAAAGCCAGCGGTATTTGGAAATCACGTGCTTTAGATAATTGTTGGGAAGGTCGTTATATGCCTTGACTCCAAACAGATAATGGGTAGTAAATCCAGGCAGGAGTATCACCCCCTATACAGACAGTAAAATATTAAAAGAAAATCCATTTCGCTCTAACAGTATATCATATCCGGAGGGAAATTGG
>OGQD01001138.1_pt1 | contig 18128 bp, 15 predicted proteins | sample 1553091 | NCBI WGS metagenome assembly OGQD01 (sample SAMEA2580290, study PRJEB22360) | human gut metagenome | biome: human gut; feature: human-associated habitat; material: faeces | place: Denmark | collected 2008/2010
TCAAAATTTTCCAGAATAACTTTTTAACTTACACAGTTAGTGAAACACTACCTTTTTAATTGAACTTTATATCGAAAATTATTTTGCTGCTCCGGCTTTTATAACTGCTGTTTCAGCTTTAGCTTCCTCTTTTTTGGCTTTTTCCCAGCCGTCTTCCGGCATCAGAGTTGCCACGATTCTGCCTTTTGTAAGATATTTCTTAGCTACATCCTGAAGGTCTTTTACGGTTAAAGCTTTTACTTTTTCCTGATAGTTAAGGATTTCATATTTATCGCTTCCGTCAAGCTGATTTTTGGTAAGCGCGTTCATCCAATACATATTGTCTTTCATATTGGTTTTATCATCATTGTATTCCCCTTCCTTGTATTTATCAAGATCCTTTTGCTCTGGTCCTTTATCAATTAACTTCTGAAGCTCTGTAATCGCACTTTTCGTTAATTTCTCAGCATTTTCCGGTCCGCAAGGGAAATTGATGCTGAAACTGTAATTGCTGAACGGTACTTTGTACATTCCACCTCTTGCTCCGCCACCATAAATTCCGCTTTCATCTTCTCTCAGTTTTTCAATCACCTTAATGGTTGCCACTTCTCCAAGAGCCTCTAAAGCCAGTGCTTCTTTTTCGTTGTAAGGCGCTTCTCCGCTGTACGCAATGGTAACCATACTTTTAGGATCTTTTCCTTTTTTGTAGACCTTAGAATAATCTCCGGTTATCTGTCTGTATCCTGTATCTTTAAAAGTAGACGTTTTTCCGTTTGAAGGAAGACTTGCAATGTACTGTAACACTTCATTTTTAAATGTTGCCTCATCAATATTTCCTACAAAATAAAACTGGAAGTTTCCGGCATTGGAGAATTTCTCTTTATAAATATCGTACGCTTTTTTATAATCTGTATTTGCCCAGTCTTTCTCCATCGGGATAATTCCTACAAATCTCGGATTTTTCTGATTCATGAATTTCGCATGCTCACTGGAGAAATAAAACTGAGGATTGGACAACAGGTTATCCATCATCGCAGACTGCTTTGTTTTGTACGCATTAAATGCATCAGGATTGTAATTCAAACCTGTAAAATAAGCATACATCAGCTCCATTGCTGTTCCCAGATCTTTTCTGGTCGTTCTTCCGGAAACTCCTTCCGTTACATTCCCGATTGACGGATTTACGTTTACCTGCTTTCCTGCAAGATAATTGGTAAGGTCTGCTTTGGAGAAACCATTAACTCCGGCTTCTGATAAAGCAGGAAAAGCAAACTGGGTTTTAACAAAATCGGCATCATTAATTACTGAACTTCCTCCCAGACTTCTCGCTGCAAAAACAATTTCATCGTCTTTAAAATCTGTCTTTTTAAAGGTTACTTTTGCACCATTGCTCAGCGTCCATGTTGTGGTTCCTAATTTGGCATCGTTTTCCGTTTTAGCAATTGCACCTTCAGATTTGAAAGGTTTTACTAAATTTTTAATGGTAGCTTTTTCCTGATAAGGTTTAAGATCTGCCATCTTCACTCCTTCAAAAGTATTCAGTACCATAGCTTCTGTCGGCATCTGAACGTTGTCTTTTTTAGGACCGGTGATTACCACTACCCTGCTGTCGTCTTTTACCAGTTTTTTAAAAACTTCATTGGTCTGAGCCAGCGTTACAGAAGGTAAGAATTTTTTGGTGTCTTCATATTCCCATGCAATTCCAGGCATTGGTTCCTGCTCAAGGAAATTTCTTACATATTCGTCTACAAGAACATCACTTTCCGTTTTATCTCTGTTGTTGTAGGTTCTTTCGATATTAGACATTACCTGAGCTTTTGCCCTGTCTAATTCTGTTTGTGTAAACCCGAATCTTTTTGCTCTTTCCGTTTCTTCCAGAAGAACTTTTAAAGCATTAAGCTGGTTTCCGTCTTTCACCATTGCCATTCCCTGAAAAGCTTCCTTGCTCCTTGCATACGTACCACCGTGATAAACATAACCGTACGTAAAAGGAGGATTATTTGAGTTTACCAGCTCTCCTAATCTGTTATTAAGCATGGTGGAAGCAATCTGTTCTACAAGACTCTGGTTGTACTGTTCTACTGTAACATCGGGCTGGTAAGATTCAGAATCTTTCATGATGAACTGAACCATAGATCTTGTAGCATCCGGATCTGTTTCGATAGCCACCAAAGTTTCCTTATGGTTCGGAAGATCGAAGCTCTTTCTTTCTCTTGGTTTGGAAGGATTTTTATATTTGCTGAAATTATCTTTAATTTTCTTTTCAACTTCATCCACATTGATGTCTCCCACCACTACAATTGCCATCAGATCCGGTCTGTACCAGTCTTTATGAAACTGTCTGATAACATCCGGCTTGAAGTTTTCCAGAACATCTTTTTTCCCGATCGGAAGTCTGTTGGCATACTGAGAGTTGTACAGTAATTTCGGAAGGTATTTATCCGACATTCTTTTGTCTGCTCCCAAACCAAGTCTTAATTCTTCAAGAACAACACCTCTTTCTTTATTGATCTGCTCATCAGAAAGTGTAGCGTTGAATGCCCAGTCTTCCATTACTTTAAGACCTGCATCCAGATTTCCGGGCTTGTCTAAAGGAACAGGAAGCATGTAAACCGTTTCGTCAAAGCTGGTGTAAGCGTTTAAATGCTGTCCGAATTTCACCCCGATAGACTGTAGAAAGTCGACAAGTTTATTATCCGGGAAATTTTTTGTTCCGTTGAAGTTCATGTGCTCCATGAAGTGAGCCAGACCTCTCTGGTTTTCATCCTCAAGGATAGATCCTGCATTAATTGCCAGTCTGAAATCTACTTTCTTCTCGGGTAACGTATTTTTTCTGATATAGTACTTCATCCCGTTCGGAAGAGTACCGGTCTTTACAGAAGGATCCATAGGAATATTCTGTGCAAATGCATTGGCAGACATCAGAACGACTACTGCAAGCGACGAAAACATTTTTTTCATAGTTGTTTCGATTATTAATTTTTATGGTTCAAAAATATAATTATTCACTTAACGAGGAAATGTTCAAATTATTATTTAAAGTTAAATTTGAGTTAATTATCGTTAATATTTTTTAAGAAAAAAGATTTGAATTTCAGAAAATGAGAACAGCTTTAAAAGGGAAAATCCCAAGCCAAAGTAATGCAATCTTTTCTCATCAGTATGTTTTTGTGTTATAATGAGCAAAATTAAAAATTCAGAATATAAAGAATCTATTTTTTTAGTTAAACTTTAGTTAAAAATATCATTTCAGCAAAAAAGTCGGGCAAAACCCGACTTTATTATGTTAAATAGTAGTTGTTTTATTTAAAATCCGCATCCGTAACTCCTGAATTAACTGTTACTTTTGTCGTTTTAATAGTCATGGTCTGTCCGCCACCCTGCGCTTCAATTAAGGAAGGAAATTTAATTCCGTCTACCGTTAAATAATCTTTTGTAAGCGCTGTTCCTTCTTTTGCATCCGCTTTATATAAAAGGCCTGTAGAAGCATCGAAATAGAATTTTCCTTTATCGGAAGTTAATACATTATAATCTTTTCCGTCGATTTTTTCTGTAGTAACATCCTTGAATTTTGTATAATCGTATCCTAACGCATCAATAATTTTTCCTTTCTTTAAATCTCCCAGTTTATCTGCCGGAATTTCGCTTTTGTTCCCCATCTGCTCCATATATCCTTTTTCGCCGTCAAAATACTGAGAAGCCGCTTTCTGTCCCATAAAAAACTGTTCAGACTTGAATTTGTTACCCAGTTTTTTGGTCGTCATCGTAATTTCTCCCGGAAGCGCAGCTCCCGAAATCGTATTTTCTATTACAATTGAATTCACCGCTTCAAGTTTATCTTTTCCTCCAAGTGCCGTAAGATATTTATCGATAACTTCTTTTGGAGTAAGTTTAGATTTTACAGCTTCCGTTTTAGCGGGAGCAGCAGTAGTTTTTTGTGCAGCTACCGAAGTGGAAAAAAGCACAGCGCAAAAAAACGGAATGATGATCTTTTTCATAAATAAAGTTTAGTGTCGTAAATATAGGAATATTAAACAAATAAATGCAGATGTTTACTCAATAAAAAAACCACTGCAAAAACAATGGTTTTCAAATATTTATAGTAAAATAAATTACTTTTTAAGCTCTTCTAAAAACTCGTCGTGAGAAATTACAGTTTCTTTTTTCGTTGCTTTTTCAAGGATTACATCCTTAAGCTTCGTCATCGCAACTTCAGAAGAAATCTGTCTTACCTGCTCCTGGTCTTTCAACATTTCAACGGCATATTTCTGGATCTCCTCATCTCCTAAGTGGTGGATTCCGTAGATAGCTAATTGATTTCTTACCAACTGTTCAGCCTGTCCTAAAACATCAGCATAGTCTAATTTAATGTCGTTATCCGTCATTAATTTACCTTCGATGATCTGATATTTCAACTGGTTTTTCTCAGATTCAAGGATTTCTTTTGCCTGCTCTTCAGACTGGATGTTCTGGTTAGAGAACAGTAACCATTTTACAAGGAACGTTTCAGGAAGTTTTACTTCTTCTTTTTCTGAAACCTGCTCCAATACTTTATTTACAAAGTGAACATCAGCATTTTGCTGGAAGTATTCGTCTAATTCAGATTTTACTTTTTCTTTAAGTTCTTCTTCAGACTTGATGTTTCCTTCTCCGTATACTTTATCGAATAATTCCTGATTAAGTTCAGCCAGGTTAAGACCGTAGAAATCTTTTACTTTTACTTCCACTTCGTTGTGGTGTAAATGCTCAACTTCTTCTTTAGAGAATCCTAATTCTTTAGCCAATTCTTCGTTTTCAGCAAGCGTTTCTTTAGAAACTTTTACAGAACCGTCCATTTTCAAAGATTTTACCAGTTTGAAAGCTTCTTTGTTTTCAGCAGTAATGGTAACGTTCTTTGGATGGTGGTGGTGCTCTCCTTCTGCATCTTCTTCCACAACCTGAGAAATTTCTAAAGCGATGTAAGAATCTTTATTGATTTTTTCTTGAGGAGCCTGCTCTGCAAAACGCTTCTGCATGTTCTCAATACTTTTGTTGATTTCTTTTTCAGAAGCCTCTACTTTGTAGTGAGGAGCTTCATATTTAGCCAGGTCAATAGTGAATTCAGGCTCAAATCCTACTTCAAAAGCAACTTCAAGCTGATCCGCATTGTAATCGAATTCGTTTACTGGCTGTGGAACCGGCTGACCAACTAATCTTAGTTTGTTTTCGTTTACGTAGTTGTTTAAAGCATCAGAAACCTGCTTGTTGATTTCTTCAAAAGCAATACCTGCTTCATATTGTTTTCTAACCATACTCAAAGGCACTTTCCCTTTTCTGAAACCAGGAACTTGCGCATTTTTAGCATAATTAATCAATTGCTTATCAACTTTTTCTTTATAGTCAGATTTTTCCAATGTCACTGTAAGCAATGCACTTACATCATCATGGTTTTTTGCAGTAACCTTCATTATTGATTAAAATTTTAGGTTGCAAAAATATGAAAATTTTATGAAAAAATATCAATTAAAATTAACTTAAAAAGCCAAATAGTGTTAAATAGAAAAACCACCGGAAAAATTCCGGTGGTTTTAGTAACAAGATTAAAGATATTAAAAGGTTATTTTAATTCGTGATGGTATAGTTTGCCTGTGCATCTGTTTCTCCTCCTACCTGCGTTCCGTAGATCACTCCGTTTCCGGTTGTCTGGGAATCTTCAGTTACACTTGCCGGTTCGTGGTATAAAGTAAAGATTAGCTGGCTTGTTGCAGAAGGGTTTTTAACGGCTTTGTTTACTACCCATTCTGTTTTTAGTCCTACACGTTTTCCGTCTGCTCTTGTAGAAGAAGCATCATCTGTACGCGTTAAGGTAATATCGGAATTCGGGAAATTAAATATTAAAAAATGCTCGTCTTTTGCATCCTTAATTTCCTGAGTGGCATCTTCGTTTCCGTTTTTAAACTGTGCAGTTACCTGATAGGTTTTTCCGTCGGTTAATTTAATCGCCTGAGCTCCTCCCGCTCCCATGCTGTAATTGTACGTTTGGGTAGTTCCCGCCGCGACATCTTTCACATTCAAAATAATGTTGGTAAGATCTTCCTGAGGAAGATCGTCTTCTGCCGCAGATCCGTCTCTCTGACAGGAAACTACAGTGATGGCGATGAATAAAACAGCTAATAATTTGATGATATTTTTAGTATTGAATAATTTCATTTTTTTAAATTTTAAAGTTGATATTTTGTCTGATGGTTTTAAAAATCTTTAGAATTTGTATCTAAAGTTGAGAATAAAGTTTCTTCCTGCCTCATCCGAGAAAAACCGCATCCTGTTCAGATAATCTCTGTACGAAACATTGAAAAGATTGTTCACGATAAGCCCTACAGAAAGATTTTTGCTGATGTTGATTCCCGTCTGGATGTTCCATAGAGAATAACCGTTTGGCGGAGTACTGAGATCCACCGTTTTTTCCACTTCGTCTCCGTCTATATATATTGGTATGGTTGCATTGTACACCGGAAATCTGTTCTGCTTAAGAAAAGTCTGGTTTTCTACCGTAAAATAAAACTGCTTCCAGTTTTCCTTTTTAAACTGTAATGCATTGGAAAAATTCGGAGGCATCATTAAAATCAACGGAACATTGTTTGTGTCGTCCTGTCCGTAAACATAACTTCCCTTTCCTACATAAGTAAGATCATCCGTAAGTTTAAGATTAACATCCAGATCTACCCCATACATTTTGGCATCAATCTGCTGATAAGACCACACCGGAAATACTCCTCTGATCGTATTCTGAACCCCTGTAGGTACTTCGTTGATGAAATTTTTGGTGATAAAAAAGTACGGATTTACAGAAACATTCAATCCTTTTAAAACATTGAATTTTGAATCAACGGTAAGATTAAACTGATGTCCCTGTTCATTCTTCAGTCCCATATCACCAATTTCGATCACAGAAGCAGAATGATGCAGTCCGTCCGAAAACAGTTCCGCAATATTCGGTGTTCTGCCCACTTTTGCATAATTGAATTTCAGATCAAAAGATGAATTCGGACGATATTCAAGACCAGCATTGAATGATACATTGTTATAATTCAGTTGAGGACGCGTAAGAATCCTGTTCTGGTCTGTTTTTACATAAAACTGAGGATAAGAATCTGCATATCTCCTCTCCCAATCGCTTTTATCATACCATTTCGTAACATCGTAACGCGTAAAATCGTATCGCACTCCTGCCTCCACATTGAAATTGCCGGAGATTTTATATTTAAAAATGGAATAAAAACCTGCCGCATATTTATCATAGTTCGGAATCAGACGCCTTGCTTTTGTCGCCGGATCCGAATAATTGTTCTGAAAACTCGCATCAATTCCCGTTTCCAGAGAAAACTTTCCTCTTTCCAGCAAATCATTAAGATTAAACTGATGCGTCATCAGTTCCAGATCCAGAGAAGGCGTATCTTTCAACTCCCCTCTTCTGATGTCATATTCCTGTCTGTGGTTGTACTGATAACTGTACGTCGCAGAAACTTTTCCGATGTTTTCAAATCTTTTGAAAGCCGAAACTTTGGCGATATGATGCTCGATCACCTGTCTCGGATTATCGATATCATAACTGAAAGTTCCTGTATAAATCGGAATTTTCGTGGTGGTTGCGTTGTAAAAATCTTCATTGTTTCCCACATGAGAACCTCTGTAGATCCCAATATTCTGGTTCGTTAAATAATAATCGAAAGAAATTCCCCTTTCATACGTATTATTCTGAACGGTAAAATTAAAGGAAGAAAAATCCATTCCTGTATTCATCAGGTTATAATCCGGAGCATTCTGATCTCCGAGTTTTTTGATGCTTCCTCCGGTTTTTACCGCCCATCCGTTTTTCCAGATTTTCGCAACATCCGCTTCCAGAGCCATTCCTCTTCCGTTGGAAATTCCGGTAAGACCTACTGAACCTTTTAAAGTATCTTTTTTAGGAAAAACTTCAGGTTCCATCACCACGACTCCGCCAATCGCATCACTTCCGTACTTCAATGCAGAAGCACCTTTGATAACGTCGATATGCTGGAAATTATTAATATCCACATTTGGAGCGTGTTCCACTCCCCACTCCTGTTCAGCAAGTCTCACTCCATTGTTTAAGATAGAGATTCTGCTTCCGTAAAGCCCGTGAATAATAGGTTTTGAGATATTATTTCCCGTTTTCAAAGCACTGACTCCCGAAATCTTCGTCAGTAAATTCCCTAAATTATCTGTGGAATTTCTTTGAATTTCAGATTTATCAAGCGTTTTGACAACCAGAGATCCGTTGTTTTTATGATTTCCGTGTATGGTAACCGTTTCGATATCCTGAACGTGATGTTCAAGCGTAATTGTTAAATGCAAATCCTGTGCAACTCCTACATTTTCAGTATAATCATTACAATCAGGATGTTTAGCAATGAGTATATATTTTCCCGCAGGAATTTTATTGATTGAAAACTTACCTTTTTTATCGGTTTTCGCAGAAAAATCTCCAATTTTCACGGATGCATTTTCCAGCATCGTTTTATCATGAAAATCCTGAACTGTTCCTTCTACCGTGTAAGTCTGCTGTGCGTTTGTAAATGCAAATCCGCAAAGGATCAGCATAAAACTATAGATCAATTTCATTGTTAAATAGATTGATTGTGTACTTTTCAGGGTACTTTTTCGTTAAAATTTGAATTGGATTTTTTTAGCTTCAGACGATGAATCTCGATGCTCAATTTTGAACCGTTAAGATTTATTTTAAGAATTTTAGCGTAATTAAGTTTAACCTTGCTTTTAAGGGATAAAAAAATCTATATGATTTTTCTTAATAAAACTTAATTCCTAAATTCATCTTAATGGTTTAAAAAAATAGATTAGTTTAATTAAATACATTATGTATCTAAAATTATTTAGCAAAAATCCGAAAAAAATCTATGAATTATGAAATTGCGGGCGGACCGCGAAGCTGAAAGGTAAATTTAGTCTGAGACCATATTTTTTCCTGAACGGTAATGATCTGTTTTACTTCGTGCGAGTAATGTGCAAAAGAAAAACTGAATTCTTCAGGAACTAATGTATGTCCGGTAGCTAAGAAATGACAGGCAAGACAGTCTGCTGCTTTTTCCTTCGCTGTATTTTTGGTAAGTGTATTTTCTGATTTTTTGAAGCTGAAATTTTTAAAAACTTCTTCAGAGCTGTGGCTGTGAAAATTTTGGGAAAACAGCGCAAGAAAATAGATTCCAAACAATAATTTGGAAATAAAATTCTTCAGATTTCTGTTTTCTTTAAAAATCATTCGTCAAAATTATAAAAATAATTTAAAAATTAAGATTAAAGTTTTCTTAAAATATGTTGATAGATAAGTAGAAGAACTCAAAATTTTGTTACAAACTCCTCTTTAATTGATTGAGATCCTTCGACTTAGTTCAGGATGAAATCGCTATAAACTGACTGTTAATAAAACAGTTAGTATTATGAAAATGTCATGCTGAGCTTGCCGAAGCATCTCAATATTATCTTTTTAATTCAAAAAATTAATCCAGCTGTGTCCCCAAATATTCCCACTCCTGCAAAGCAAGATCCAGCTCTTCTTTGGTACTGTTGTATTTTTCCAGTGTTTCTTCAGAAGGATTTTCTTTGGTGAAAGAAGCTTCAAATTCCTCAACTTTTGTTTCCAGTTCGGTAATTTTTTCTTCTACCTTTTTCAGTTTATTCTGAATATTTTTCTGCTCTTTGCTTACAATGGTTGATTGTTGAGTTTCTGTTGCAGGCTTGTCCTCTTTCTTTGCCTTTACTTCAACCTTCGTCTCTTCTCCATGAAGTTTTGCTTTTTCAGCAGAGATTTCTCGGATTGATTCTTTTTGTCTGAATTCAAGATATTCGTTGATGTCTCCTAAGAATTCTTTCATTTTACCATCACGGAATTCGTAGATCTTGTCACAAAGTCCCTGTAAGAATTCCCTGTCGTGCGAAATCACAATTAACGTTCCTTCAAATTTCTGAAGAGCCAGTTTGATGATTTCCTTAGACTGGATATCCAGGTGATTGGTAGGTTCGTCCATAATCAGCGTGTTGAAAGGACGAAGCAACAATTTACAAAGCGCCAAACGGTTTCTTTCCCCTCCGGAAAGTACTTTTGTTTTTTTGTTCACCGCTTCCCCTTGGAAAAGGAAAGATCCTAACAAATCGCGGACTCTTGGTCTCGTTTCTTCGGTTGCCGCAGCTTCTGCTTCTTCCTGAACGGTTTTATTCGGGGTTAAAACTTCCTCCTGATTCTGAGCAAAATACCCGATGTTTACGTTATGTCCGAGATTCCATGTTCCTGAATAATCTTTGATGTCTCCCGCAAGAATTTTTGCCAACGTTGTTTTTCCCTGTCCGTTTTGTCCAAGAAGTGCAATTCTGTCTCCTCGCTGAACGATGAAATCCACATCATCAAAGATTTGTTTTTCACCATAAGCTTTACCTAAATTTTCAGCTTCGAAGATAATTTTCCCGGGAACCTGCGACTGCACGAAACGGATATTGAATTTAGAAACGTCCTCGTTATCTACTTCAATACGTTCAATTTTGTCTAATTTTTTAATCAAAGACTGTGCAAAAGATGCTTTTGTAGCACTTGCACGGAACTTATTGATGTTATCTTCCATCTGCTTGATCTCCGCATCCTGATTCTTTTTAGCCTGAATCAGTTTTTCGCGGCGGTCTTCGCGCATCACAAGATATTTGGAATAATTGGCTTTATAATCGTCAACTTTTTTGTTGTTGATATCGAAAGTACGGTTACAAACCGCAGTCATGAACTGCTTATCGTGACTTACCAGAACAATGGCTCCGGGATAATCTTTCAAAAAGTTTTCCAGCCACATGATGGATTCCATATCCAGGTGGTTTGTAGGCTCATCGAGAAGCATGATGTCGTTCTTTTGCAGCAACAGTTTTGCCAGCTCGATTCTCATTCTCCAGCCTCCTGAAAATTCATCGGTTATTTTCTGGAAATCATCCGCTTTGAAACCAAGACCAAACAATACTTTTTCCATATCGCCTTCCAGATTGTAAGCGTCGTGGTTCATCAAAAGGTCGTTCAGTTCCGTCATTTTATTAATCAGATCTGTATAAGAATCGCTTTCGTAGTCAGTTCTCGTTGCCATCTGATGATTCACCTCTTCAAGCTCGTTCTTCCATGCATTGATCTGTTCGAAAGCCTGCATCGTTTCTGCCCATACTGTTCTTCCTTTTACGAAATCGAGATCCTGTTTCAGGAAGCCGATGGTGATATTTCCTTCCGGAACCACGTTTCCTTCGTAGAAATTAATTTCTCCGGAAAGCATTTTCAATAAAGTGGATTTCCCCGCTCCATTTTTACCGACCAAACCAATTTTATCATCCTTTTTAATCGTGAAATTCACGTTTTGAAACAGATATGTTCCTGAATGATGTAATCCTAAACCTTGAACCGAAAGCATGTGTTAAATAATGATTAATAGTGAATAATGAATTTTCGGGTGCAAAAATACGGAAAATAAAGCAATTGTAAACTTGTTAAAACTTTAATAGAGATGAACATTAATTTTAATTTTTAAATTTGAAGGAAATTACACTCACATTTCAGCACAGAAATTGCTGAATGAAACAAAACACAAACTTCATTAATGACTGATACTCAATTTCTTTGGATAAAAGCAGGCTATGAAACTTTTGCCACCCATGGTGAAAATGCACTGAAAATAGAGCAGCTTGCGAGAGAAACCGGAAAAAGTAAATCTTCATTTTATCATCATTTTGCAGATACAGAAGGATTTATGGAAGAATTATTAAGTTTTCATTTAAATAGATCTGAAATTATTGCAGAAAAAGAAAAGAATGCCCAAAATATACATCCTGAACTTATTGAAATCTTGGCTGAACATAAAATCGACCTTCTTTTTAACCGTCAACTACGGTTTCAGCAGCAGAAGCAAAATTTCAAAACAACTTTGGAAAAATCTAACCAGATTGTCGGAAACCAGTTTGTAAAAATCTGGGCTAAAGATCTTCAGCTTAAACTTTCTCAACGGCAGTTGGAAAGTCTTTTTGAATTGGCTCTGGAAAACTTTTTTCTCCAGATTAATCCTGAAAATATAACTAAAGAATGGCTTACTGCCTATTTTGAAAATTTAAAAAGAATTGCAAAAAACTTTGAATAAAAAATCCTTCGCACATACTTTTTATAAATCCTTTACATTGTACGGAAGCGTCTAACATTAACATTGTTTCCTGAGTAATTTTGCAAAAAAAATTATTCGTTCCATGACGCAAAAATTTCATCATTTCTATTTAAAAATAACTGCCATTGTCATAGGTTCTTTTGGTCCTGTTTTTTTCTTAGGAACAATGTTACCTACTTCCGAACCTGCAAGATGGTCTTTGGATCTTCTGAGTCTTCCCTTGGACGGATTGCAGACTTTTCATGATCCTACCACACGATTTTTGAGTGCTTTAACAGGAGGTTTTCTATTCGGTTGGGGAATTTGTATATGGTTTCTGCAAAAATGGGTTTATCCAAAAGCTCCCGATGAAGTCCGAAGGTCTGTTTTAGCCGGACTTTTAGCATGGTTTTTTCTAGACAGCGCAGGTTCTATAGCATCCGGAAATTCAAGCAATGCTTTTATCAATATTATTGTTTTACTCATTGCTGCAGGACCTCTGTGGAAAAAAGCTAAAAATTAAAATATTTACCCATTTCTATCAAAAAATTCATCAATGAAAAATTCAAATTTTCTTAAAATCCTTTTAATTGTTCAATCTTTAACACTGTTTGTGTACACAATATTCTGTTTTCAAAAGGAAGGCGCAGATTTGCTCAGTGTTTTCGTTAATAACATTGCGGCTATTGGCTGGAGCGGACAATTTAATCTGGATTTTTCCTGTTATCTTATGCTTTCATCATGTGGCGAAACAATTTTACTTTGAAATCTATTTTCATTGCTATTACAGCAAGTATTGTGGGAATTATGGTTTTTGCTCCTTATTTTTTATTTCTGTTGATAAAAGAAAAAGGAGATCTGAAAAGAACATTAACAGGAAATCATTAAAAAAGAGCAAATACAAATGATAAAAAAACTGAGCTGCCTAACCAAGACAGCTCAACACCTAAATTTAAAACTGAAAATGTACTAACATTTATTATAAAAATTTTCTTTGATCAAAATAGTACGGCTCCAATTATCATTATTGGGAATATTGGTTCCGTAGGCGTAATCCACGACAGAATCTTCAATATGATGGATCTCAGACTGTAATCGTGATTGGTTTTTATTGAACTGATCATCCGAATGGCTTGGAACATTCAGTCCGTTATTGATGAATTCTGTATTGGCTCCTGATTTCAAATCCATCGGCAAAGCCGGATGATATAAGCCGAAATTTGCCGAAATATGGGTATAATCTGCCAGTTTTTCATAACTGTAATCCGGCTTAAGTTCTAAGGAAAGGTTTTTAACATAATTTTTAAGAGCCTCCGATAATTCCGTTAAATAAGGATGTTTTTCAGGATGAATTTCAAAGGTATTTTCATCAAAATCCGTATTAAAGACTGCTTGTTCAGCATTGGTTTCCATCAGCATCAGTTTTCCGTAAATTTTTGAAAGCTCACTGTATACCAGATCTCTTGCCACGTAAGCCTGAGAAAAAACATCGCCTTTATCTATTTTATAATCTTTTAAAACAGAACTCCAGATTTTATTTTTTTCTGAATCCAAAGCTGTTCCTTTGATGTTTTCTATATAGTAATACAGTTCCGTATTTTTAATAAAATTCGGTGAGATGTAAACCGATTGGGAACCTTCCAAATATCCTCCTCCGACATCTGCATGCGCTCCGGGAACAAAAATTTCTTTCCAGACCGAGTTTCCGCTCTCCCATTTTGCATCTGTTCTTTCTTTTGACTCTTCGAAAATGCCTGTTAAAGGGAAAAAATACCTGCATTCATTAATTGCGCAGATATGCAGAACCCTTTCCGTTTCGGGCAAAACCGCCACATCATAATCACTGAAAGCAGCAGATTCTACGGTATCAAAAACTCCCAGAAATTTAATTTTAACTGTTTTTTCTGAAAATTCTGACGTACGGTGTATTACTTTATTACAAAAATTCCTTGCGAGCATTGCTCCACGGCTGAAACCATAGACATACAAATGATATTCTTTGGTATCGTCTTCAATTGTTGTTTTAATGAAAGAAAAAGCCTCTTCCAGTTTATCATCTGAAGAATACCCGTGATATCCCGCAGGATTTTTACACGTAGCCATCGCAAAATCACTGTCTTCGTTTCCCGTAACAGTTCCGATTCCTCCTACATATTTTTTCTCATCACTTTTAAACAGCTTAAATAATTTATAGATATTGGTAACATTACCGTAATAGCTTTCGTTATTCCTAAGTGGTTTTTTATGAGAAGTGGCATTCATCCCGTTGTTTCCTGTTCCATCGAAGAAAATTCCGACAGAGATGATGTTGTTTTCCATTACACTTCGTGGTTTTATCTGGTCTTCATTCCTAAAAATGAAGCACTTATTATATGAACACTCCAAAGTAACGATGAAAAAAACCGGGATAATAGAGTAGAAAGTACCAAATAAAAAATTCCGTATTTCTACGGAATCAGATTCTTTCTAAGGGATGGATATTGTTGATAATGGCATAAATTACAATTCCCACTGTATTTTTAGCTCCTATTTTTTCGACGATTCGCTGTCTGTGACTTTCTACGGTTCTGGGGCTGATAAATAATTTTTCGGCGATTTCGTTGTTGGTGCATTCCTGACAGATGAGTCTTACCACATCTTTTTCACGATCGGAAAGTTCATCGTCCATTTCAAAAAGTGTTCTTTTCTTGGTTGGGCTGTTCATGTACGAAAAAATCATCTGATGATCTTCCGGAGTGAAGAAAATTCCGTTTTTATATACCATCGTAATGGCTTCGATAAAAGCATTTCTGTTGGAATTTTTCGGCAGAAATGCAGAAACACCCAGCTTCACCATATATCCCAGAATGGTTGTTTTGTAATGGGAAGAAAGGATAATGATTTTAAGATTGGGGTATTTTTCTTTTAGAATTTCCACCAGTTCAAAACCGTTCATCGGCTGCATCTGTACATCTACCAGTGCGATATCGGGAAAATCTTCTTCGGAGGTCTTTTCTAAAGTTTCTAAAAAATCCGGTCCGTTGGTAGAGGTAGATCCTACCGAGATGTTCGGTTCCGAAGACAATAACATTTTTACGCCTTCGAGAATCAGTTGTTCATCATCAATTAATGCTATTTTGATCTGGGAGTTCATTGTATGGAATTTTTATAATTAATCGGCTGCCTTTACCTAAAGTATTTTTCCATTTGTGCGCCGCGTTCATGGATTTTATTCTGGATTCGATATTTTTAATACCCATTCCTTTTTTCACCTCGTCATATTCAAAGCTTTGTCCGTTATCGGAAATGATAACGGCAAGATTTGTTTTATTATCCTTAATATAGATCCAGACTCTGGATGCTTCCGAATGTTTAAGAACATTGGTGGTAAATTCCTGAATAATCCTGTACAACTGAACTTCCACGAAGATTTCTTTTTTCTGAAATTTCGGACTCACGTTCAGTGAAATGTTTATTCTTCCCGATAAATTGGCAATCAGCTCTTCAATATAAAGAACGAGACCTACGGATTCCAGATTCACGGGATATAATGAATGAGAAATGCTTCTGGCTGAATCTATGAGAGAAGACATTTGTGTGGTTATATTTTTTTTGATGAGTTCATCGCCTTTCGTGTCTAAGTTATTCAGCCATAAAGAAAGGATATTCAGACGGTTTCCGATGTCGTCGTGGATCATTACGGCAATCCTTTTCCGTTCCGATTCCTGCGCTTTTATATTTTCCAGGGCAAGATTTTTCTGGTGCTGAACTTCTGCTTCGTACTGTGCATTTTTCTCTTTAATGATTCTCTGGATGAAACTTCTGTACGCCAGCAAAATAAATGTCATGATGATCACCAGAACGGCAATCAACGCGACAAAAAAAGTGATATTTAAGGTTATTTCTTTAATCTTAAAAAGGTATAGATAATTGATATATATAAAAAGCTGCAGAGAACATTATTGATACTCCAGATCATCCCTGCCTGTTTTACTCCAAAATCCGCAAGCTGACGAAGAAGGAAGAATAAAAAAACCGACAATCCATAATACAGAAAAATAAGACTGTCTACCGCCATGAAACGGTCATTTACCTTGGTGTTTTTAATTTCCATAAGCAGTGCATAACCGGCAAAGCAGATCACAATAATATTTGAAACCACCTTCTTTACCTCATTGGTTACAATTCCGAAATCCAGCCAAAAGCAAAGCGCCAGTAATCCTACCGGAATATAACAATACCACGGCAATGCTAATTTTTTCACGAAAAGAATTCCTAAGATGAGAAATTCTCCTGCCACATAATACGGAAACAGGAAATTAAGATCCTTTACATGAAAAAAACTGATAGAAACTCTTCCTATCGCCTCTATCAAAAAAAGAAAAATGATATAATATACATACCATTTTTCTGTGTTTCTAAGAATTTTGTACTTTAAAATTCCGATTAAAGCACAAATAACAAGTAAACTGTTATTAAGATAAAGTATTACCTGGTAAATATCCACAATATATTTTAGTTAAAAATTACGTAAGCTGGCAGACAGGCGGACAGGCATTTGACCAATCGTATGTATTGGAGATTTTTTCAACGCTTACACCGTTTTCACTGCCTTCCAGATCTGTATAAAAAGAAATGAAAATAAGCGTAGGCAAAACTCTCTGATACACCTGAGAAAACTTCAGTCCGAACGAGCAAACCATATGGGAAAGCCCAGCTTTCGGCGGATTAAGATTTTCTGCAGGCACATAAAACTGTCTGAAAATTCTTGCTCCCTGAAATTCTGTACATTCTCTGTAGAACCACATCATCGCATCGTTTCTCCACGACTCGATTGCCTCGATTGCTTTATCCTGCTCCATCATCGGCTTGTTTGCAATGGGCCAGAACATATCCGAACTGTTATCCACTGTTTTAAGATCTTTGGAAAGAACCGCATTTTTTACAAGCGTATATTCTTCCGTTTCAACCAGATTAAGGTCTTCCTTCAGTTCAGCTAAAAAACTGTAAGGATAGTCCTGTACTTCTTTTTTATGTCCTCCTTCATCCATCGGGCAAAGAACAGCAACCATTTTATTCTCGTAAATACCGATCTGAGCGCAAAACTCAGTACATTTATTTTCGGTCTTCATCCAGTTGATCTGTTCAGCATCAAAATCAAAAACATAATTGGTAGGAATCAGATCTTTAATGGCATTGTAATTTCCACGGCAGTTATCCCACTCTGCAAATGCTATCTCGCATTGTTCTCTGTTAAATGTATTCATATTTTCACGGTTTTTCTAAGGCATAAAATTATAGAAACTAAATTATCTATGCAAGTATCTCACGCATAATTGAAAATTAGTTAATAATTCTTTACCGTAATGTGATAACAGCTCTGTTGTTTTTCTTTGATGTAATAGATCCTTCCCAGATCAAAATAATACTTCAGAACCTTCTCCAAAGCAGCTTCCATCTTAGGATTATGCTTCAGAACACCGTTAAAGCGGACATAGGAAATATCAAAAGAATTTCCGTAATTATGAGAGCTTATTCCCAGTGCCGCGTTAGAATTCACTCTTCTCAGTCTGCACTGGTCTTCAAGTGTTCTGGTAATGGAAGAAACTGTAAAAACATTTCCCTTCGTTTCTTTACTGAAGCGCGCCCCTATTTTCTCCAGCATTGATTTTCCTTTGGAAACCATAGAGGCTCTGCTGTAATCAAGCTTTTCAACACGATATCCGGTTCCCGTTTTTTTTATTTTGTGAAATTTTCCTTTGTTGATGTAATTCTGAACAGTCTTTGAGTCCTTCAAAAGCTTTACCCCAAAACTTTTTGAGGCATCCAGATGCGGCTTATAAATAAAAGTGGGTTCTACTCTTAAAACTTCTGTAAGATCATAGCATGGTAATGTTTTTTGAGCCGCCTGTGAAGAAAATATGCCATGAAGAAGAGAAGCAAAGATCACACACAAAAACTTTTTCATGAAAGAAATTTTAAAAATTATAAACTAAAATAATC
>OGQD01001139.1_pt1 | contig 18121 bp, 26 predicted proteins | sample 1553091 | NCBI WGS metagenome assembly OGQD01 (sample SAMEA2580290, study PRJEB22360) | human gut metagenome | biome: human gut; feature: human-associated habitat; material: faeces | place: Denmark | collected 2008/2010
TCTTTTTTTTCATTATCATACTCTATAATTAAAGGTCTGGATATAAGAAGTATCTTTGTACTTAATTTATGAACGGCAAATCTTCCAACTCCTTTTTCTCCCATTGGTATACGTTTAAAAACAGGAGATTTAATTATCTGTCTTATTCCTTCAACCACTGGTTTTCTAAAATCTGAGCCAGGCTCTAACCAAACATCCTCAACTATCTGGGAAGTCATTCCAATACCATCATCTTCGATAACAATTGCTGCATTATCAATATTGTCAACATCACGAAAATAGACATCTACTTTGCGAGCATCAGCATCATAACTATTTTTTACAAGCTCATAGATAGCCATTACTGGATTTTTTATCAATTCCTCACCTAGTAGCGTCAAAATATGCGCTTTAGGTTTAAAGTGCTTTTCTTTTATTTCTTCACTCATAATAGTTTCTTCATTTTTTGTGCAATTGCAAAAGCCATTAAAGGCGGGACAGCATTACCAATTTGTTTGAATGCCGCAGAGCGGGAACCTTCAAAGTAGAAATCATCCGAAAAAGATTGTAATCTGGCTGCTTCCCTAACTGAAATAGAACGACATTGTTCTTCATCAGGATGGATGTAGTAGTGTCCGTCTTTTGCTATGTGTGCAACAACTGTATGCGATACTCCTGTACCATCTACTACCTTAAATCGGTCAATGAATGAGGATTCATTTTTATGTGTTTTAAGGTTTTCAGGCAAGTCAGGATATTTTAATCTTATTTGCTCGTTATTCCATTTTCGGATAGCAGTCTTATATATTGCTAAATCTCTCTCATTATGAGGGCGAGATATATGTTGTGTTACAAAATCAATTCCGTTTCGCAAGTCGAATTTTTCAAGATAACTGTTTTTTTCTTCCTTATAAGAAGTATACTGATAGCCTTCTCCTGGTTTTAATGTTGGTAAATCTTCAAAAGCCTCATTAACAGTATATTTTTCTTTTATTTTTAGAATCTCAGGAAAACCAAAATCATTTTCCTTTTTCCATCCCACGATAATTATTCTTTTTCTGGCTTGTACTACACCATAATCCGATGCATCTAAAGTATCGTAGTGTACCTCGTAGCCTAGCTTCTTGAAATAAGTTTTTAAATTTTTAAAATGTTGCCCTTTATTAGCACTTAACATACCCGGAACATTTTCAAATACAAACGCTTTGGGATTAAATTCTTTCAAAAATCTTCCATATTGGATATAAAGCTTATTTCTAGGATCTTTTTCTATATTTTCCTGGTGTCTGCCCAAAAGTGAATAGGCTTGACATGGGGGTCCGCCAATAATCAAATCAATTTTTTTATTCTCTGCATTGATTTTTTTGAAAAGATCTTTTATCGTATTATCATTTATTTCAATATTGATAACAGAATTAAGTATTTTCTCCGGAATGTTATTATAAAATTCGTCTCTGTTTATTTCTTTTTTTAAATAGCTATAATATAGGTCTAATTTTTTCTTTGATTTTAGATAATGATATGCAGCTCTTGTCTTTATGGTAAAACATGCTTCTTCATTCATTTCAATATGAGCAATAGGGCTGAAACCCGCTTTGGTAAAGCCTTCAGACATACCGGACGCACCCGCAAAGAGATCTATGTAATTCAATTGTTTCATTGATACTTTATAATAAAAAAACTATTATTTGCAAAAATAGACTTTTATTTTCTACATATATTACAATTTTATTGTAAGAAAAAACCTACTTTATATAAAACTATTTGTTTATCAACCTCGCCATCATTTCATCCTTTTCCTTTAGCATACGCTCGTAGAGTGCAATTTTTTCATCATATAATTCGACTACTTTATCAATAGGATTGAAACTAGGTTGGTTATTAAAAAAGGCTGGTTGTTGACAATTGTCAAAAGAAGCAGTATTTGAGATAATATTTACCGCCTGTTCCTCGTCAAAATTCTCAATAGCCTCGGTAGGCACTTTCAGGATTTTAGCCACTTGTTCTAAAATATCCTTTTCTACGGATTCTTTTTGTTCCAGGAGAGAGATTTTCTTTTGGTTCCAGTCTTCGCCCAATTCGTAGGCCAGGGCGTCCTGCTTGATGCCCAGCATTTCACGGAAACGCTTTATGTTTCGACCTTGGTGTATTTTCTTGTTTGGCATATCGGTATGTATCATAAATCTCAAATATACTGTTTTTAGTTAAAATAATTAACAACTATTGGCAAATGAAGTTTCTAAATTATGCTTTTCTCGGAATAAAACATCCTGAAACGGAATTCATTATCCCGCAAACCTTCCCTTACTTCACAACATCATTGCACAATGACATAAAAAACACTGACGGAAACAAATATAAACCAATCCAAATACGCCAAATTACGGGAAACCGTATTTATTAAATATTCACCATAAAACACACCAAATTATGTGCAACGTAAGATTTTTAACAGAAGAGGAAGAAAACCAAATCGTATTGGACACCCGTTACATCACCGTAAACCGCATTCCCATAAAAGGACATTACAACCCACACGAATGCTGCTCCAAAGTCCAGCTACAGGGCAGATGGATTGACAAATGCGGATTCAAACCAAACGACAAACTCACAGTAAGTGTCTACCGCAACAGGCTCGTCATAGAAAAGCAAAAACCCAATACCATAAACCCCAAAGTACTGGCACGTGAGCAGAAAGCCAACGAGAAATACGTTCGGGAGCGAGTCAAACAGCTTGTAAGTCCGGATATATTCAATCGACTAAGCTTCAAGAATGGAGAAATTAAATGGATTAAATAATTTCTCTACACTATAATAACTTCCAAAAAACACCATATATGAGCACCAAAAACACCAAAAACACCGAAAAAAAGCCAGAAAACCAAAGCAAAGACCAACTCATAGAAATGCGTCGCCTTACAGTATCCGCCATCTACATGAACAGTGAAGGCTACAACAAAAACGACTACGCATCCCGAATAATGCTCCTTGGCAAATGGGTTCGCAAATGCGGATTCAACGAAGGCGACAAGCTCACAATTTCCATATACCAGAATAGGATAGTAGTCGAAAAAGAAGACCCAAACACGCTAGACACCAAACTCTTAGCCCGAATCCAAGACGAAAGTAGTAGACTTCTCAGAAAGAAAATCAAAGCAATGGTACATCCCGAAGTATTCGAGCAACTGCGGTTTGTAAACGGACAAATCAAGATAAAATAGCATAAGAAAATAATATTTAATCCGTTGTTTTTATCATAAATACAAACATTATATGAAGCAGGATTTCTTTACATTATGTTAAATAGAAACTCCGTTAGAAGCACACACTCCGGCATTGATGAATGAGCGTTAAAAAATGCTCAGCATTCATGAACTCCATTAAAAACAAATAAAAACCCGTGAATAAAACGGACGTAGCGAAGCGTTAAAAAATGTAAACTGTTTGAGCCGAACGAATTATTACATTTTAGCTTGGTCAGTTTTTAAAATTATAAACAATAAACTTTAACTCAAAAATAATAAAGTTGAAAATAACGTATAATGCTTGAGCGGAAAAGATAAATTAACGTATTGACTTTGAATAAAAATTTTAAAAAAGAATTGACTGCATTTATATTTCTATCAAACAAAAGCAGTTAAAAATTGATTTAAAAAATTTCTAATAAAATTAAAGGAATTTTCTTAAGAATAACCATATCATATAAATACCAAAGCTATTTAAGATAATGCAAGGTACATTGTAGTTCTAAAAATGTATATTTTTTGAGCTATAATTTATAACATGTAAAACTTATCCTACATATTATATTTTTTGGAAAAGTGATGAAAATTTGCTAATATTGCATTGTTATTATGAAATAATAAAGAGGCGAGGTAGTTCCAATACCGTTTGAGCCTCTTTTTTTTTTTGGTACTCAGTTTGTGTGTGAAGGCTACGCCGTTCACGAATTAATAATAAACCTAAAAAGTTCGGTTAATACTACGTCCGTAAAGGCTACGCCGTTTACGAATTAATAATAAACCTAAAAAGTTTATGGCGTGAACTGTGACGTACTACGGGTTATAAAACCTATCTGACGCCCAATAGTGCCATTTTCCAACTTTTCATAGATTTTTAGATAATAAAAGTCAGGCTTCGCAAGCCAATACCTCTGGGTATAGGAAAACGAAGCCTTTTTTATCTTTAGCCAACAGCTATTTGTGCCGTTCTTTAATACACGGTGGAAAGTTACCTTTGCCACAGCATTGACAATGTAGTTACTCATTTGGTTGTTATTATGAGCGGGCGAGGTAGTTCCAATACCTTAATTACCCGACTGTTAATTTTTTCCAAATATACATAATTTTTTAAGTTGGCAATACAGTTCCGATAGAATTATCAAACGGAGTTGTTGACAAAAAGATATGATTGCCTGCCGAATGGCGGAAAACCCTTATATAACCTTTATTTGCGCTCCACGTGGTAAACTGTGGCAAATGTACCTCCGTCCATTCCGTGAAGTCAGAAAACATAAACTCACCCGTTTTAGGGTTGATATAGATGTAAACATTTTCAGGCATCTTATAGGCACTCATAAAGTAAATACAGCCAAACACCTGAACGGTAGTAACTTCAAACTCCGTATTATAGATATAGCCAACCGTATCAAAGTCACCTATATTAGCGTAAAAAATTTCTCCGAAGCTTGTGTAAAGCAAAGAAATACATTTGTTTATGTCAATACCATTCCTGTAGACAGGAAATAGGGGAGATATACCCGAAACGGAAGAAGAACCGCCACCGCCATTATTACCGCCGTTAGAACCGCTAGGAGGTAGGGCAACATCCCAATTAGCGGGCAAATAAAATCGTGTATTCTCATGACGGTAATCACCATCGGAAAGAATAAGATAATCAAAGCCGTTAGCATCCTTTGCGTATTTTTCCAATGCGGTAAGTCCGTCAAGGCTTGACGTAAGTACGTTGTTATCCCAAATGACAGCCAAAATAAATGCCTTTTCAGGAAATGTAGCCCAAAAATTATCTACATCAAATTGAACCGTTTTTAAGGCTCTGTTTTCAGTTAAATATAAAATCTGATTCATAGTATAGTTTTAAATAAATTTGTAGCCGTAGGCTCTGTAATGCTTTGATAATACGTCCAAATCCTTTTTGCTCAAATATTTTAGCAAATCCGATTTAAGGTTTTTGGATTTTGTATATACGGAGTAATACAAGTCCTCTACAATTGGAAAAGTGCCAGGCGTTTTTTTCAACTGCTTTATTACCTCTTTTTCGTCCTCAACCCATGCTTTAACATTGAACAGCTCCACAACACCACCAAAAAGCTGATGATTGTCCTCAATGTTAGTACCAAGAGCGTAGGCAACACGGGCGGTAATATCCTTTAGTTCCTCCATTCTTTGGGTACTTATATTTGGATATTTCTTTTTAATTGTTTCGGTTTTCTGCTTTACAATATTGGGGTTGTTTTGGCTGTTTTCCGCAGTATTCTGTTTCGTAGCCATATCCATATTTGTCTCTTTTACAGAAGTAATTAACTTCATAATCCAACGGTAGAGCATAGGCGCTACTAGGAAAAAAACAAGAATAAAAATCCCGTATTTTTTCAAAAACGGGATTAATTTATCCTGTAAAAAATTTTGTGATTTTCTACGTACCGCCATGACCTATTTGCTTAATTTACGCCATACGATAATTGCCAAAATGATACCACCGACAGCCATAAGCGTTTTTTTGTGGTTAGTAAAAAATTCTTTTATCTTTTCCATTTTCTTTTGTTTAAAGGGTTAGAGTTACGCAGGTATAAAAAAAAAGACCTACGGTTAAAAGTGTTGGTAACAAGTAAGGTTTTAATACGTCAATCAGCGTAAAGCCGTTATCTGTATCAACCTTTAGATTAGCCGTTGACACATCACCAAGCATTTTAATCGCTTCCAAGATATGCCTGTCTGTAACCTGGGTATGAGCCTTACCCAATTCGACCATGATAATAGCACGAACCAAACCGAGTAAAAATTTACCGTTGATTTGGGTTAGCTTTTCATCTATAGAAACACCCAAAGTTTTAGCAACGCTGTTTACGTAAGCCAATGTATTATTTTCACTAGGCGGGGCGTATTCAGATATAAGCTTACGCACAGTATTTTTGCCCTTACTAATATCATTTATCAAATCTTTGAGCATGGCACGCAAGCCATACGTTAAGTTTACAAACTGTTCAAACTTTGCATCCGGATTTTGTGCATGTGGTATTTTACCCTGCCAAGCGATATTTGTCCGAATCAGATTGCCCGGATTATTGTTTCGCAATCCGCGTACGTTGTGGTTATTCAGGAAGCTGTTCATTTGTTTCGCCTTTTTCCGCATCGATTTTGCTAAACTCATCAAATGCAAATTGTACAACCTTTACAGCAACGGCAATGTAAGCACCGTACTTTATAACTAATTTTAGAATGCCTAGCACTCCGCTAACTTTTTTCATTGGTTTGATTTTTTGATTTTTCTAATTCTTTTCGCTGTCTGCGCTCCCTGATTTTATCCGAAATCAATCCCGCTACCTCATGAACGATTAGCGGGAGAAGCTTTGCTAATCCTCTTAAAAACATTAGCTTTTGAAGTTTCGACCAAAGTAACCCGAAACCCTTTTACCCGATGCAGTAGTACCGCTACCGTTCGGAGAAATACAAAGCGAAAGTTCCTTGATATTGATAATTTTGGTATCCAATCTCATAAGACACCAAAAAGTTGATGTTTGCCCAGTAGACGAGTTAACCACATTTACGACATAGCGCATAAACTCGTTACCTTTTTCTTTTCCGACATGGATAACACCATCAACAGGAAACGCAGAAGCACGCATTAGACCCTGCTTGGTTTTTCTCCACGCGTTAACGCAAATAAGACCCTCAAATTTGCCGTTTTTCATGCGGGTGTAGGTTGCACCACTTTTTTTAAATTGCTGTTGGTTACCGCCGTTATTTCGGTTGTAACCGCCATTGTTATAACCACGATTGTAACCGCCATTGTTACCATTGTAACCACGATTGTAACCGCCGTTATTATTGCCGTAATTATTATTATAATTAGCCATTTTTTTAATGTATTAGATGATTTATGATACTTTTAAGTTCGTCGATTTTTTTTAAGAAGATAATTACCGTATCTATCAGGAAAATCAAACCGTAGATACGGTAATATCTCTTTTTTTTAGTATGGTCTTCTGCCACGTCTTTTTGGCTTCTTAAAGTATCGCCAAGCTAGGATAACAGCCACTAACGCACCGACACCGATAGCAAGCTTTTTCCAATGCTTTTTAAACCATGCCTTAATACCCTCGTCAGCAACATTGGCGGCAACAACTCCTGCACCCTGTTTAAAGCCTGCATTCATGCCGTTGTAGGTTTCTTCCAAAATGGTTTTGCCTACCTGACCCGCAAGAGTACCCGTAACAGTTCCGACCTTTGCGGCCGCTTCCTGCGCCAAAATTTGTGCTTCATAAGCTTTTTGGGCGTTCGCTTCCGCTTTTGCCTGTTTTTCCAATTCGTGCGCCTGTGAGATACCGCCAATAATACCGCTAGGGTCTAAAGAACTCACAACCTTAACAGCATTCTTAAAAGAAATCTGTTTAACCCCCTTTTTAATGGCTTTCCCGATGTTTTTGAAAAATCCCATAATTACGCCTCCTTTCTTAAGATTAGATTGATTAATGCTCCCTGACTTTTACGGATTTCAATCGCATCAACCCCGAAAAGCGGTAATTGCAATTTGTCAGTAAAACCGCTCTGCACAGTTCCGTCTGCCTTTACATAGGCAACAGGGTCTATTGCACGTGACAGTACAGAAAGTTCAAAAAGTGTGTATTTTACAACTTGACCATTATCAAAAGTGTAGGCTACCTCTTCAATAGAACTATGCTTGTCCAAGATTGCCAAGTCATGCCCATGAACCTGAAAAATTTTGTTTGTATCGTCGCTTGACATCGATTTTTGCTCAAACGATAAAACAGCGTGAGAGGTCGCAGGCTCCTCAATTCCGTTAAGCACGTAAGTTTCAGCAGTTTTTAACCCTGTCAACTCGATACGAATAACGTCCTTTTCGTTAAGCTGAATTGAACCGCCCTCGCAAATTTCGCATTCAGCAGTCAAAGCATAATTTTGGTCTGCCGTGATTGCATCATCGTTGTAGGTAGTCAAAAGAATAAAGTCCTTAAGCGACATGTTACCCTTAGTGATTTCGAAGTTAGAGCCGTTGGCACGCTCGATTTCGATTTTGATTTTTTCCGTAGTCAGTTGCGCAAATGGCAATGTACTAGCAACAATCAGCGAGCCGATTGATTTTGTAACTAGGAGAGTGCCTGTATTGGCAATATTCCTGTCTTTGGTGTTGATAATTTCCATGTTTAAAAACAATTATTTAATTAATAATGAACACGCCAAAGTTGCCCCATAAAAAAAGAGCCAATTTTTTAATGGCTCTTTTCTGTATATATTGACAACTTTTGGTACTATATTTGACTATACTTTAAAATATGCCTTAAAATGGCAATACAGTACAGTATCAATATTAAAATGTTGCTTAATATCTGAAAGATAACGTTTAGCAGTTGTTTCAGATATAGTTACTAATAAGCTTTCTATATCTTTATAAGAAAGCTTTTGGAAATCCTTGTAATTATTGGTATCAATCATGTTATAGGGTATTTTTAGAAAAGGGGAGAGGAAGTCCCCTTTTTTTATTAGTTATTATTATATTTACTAGATTATTAACAAACAAAACTTTACAATTATGGCTTTTATTAAAACTACTTTGAAGTATGCGGACAAAAGAACTCTGTACGTAAATAGCGCACAGATTCTACACATAGAAGAAGAAGAAGAAACTGGAAAAACGCTAATTATCTTAGTTGATGGAACTGTATGTATTTGCGACATGCCAATTATTAAATTTATGGCTATATACAATGATTAAAAAAAGTTAATTGGTTATCAAATTCGCTTTTTTCTTCTTTTGGTTTGATTAGATTAAGCCAAATTGGGTCGTTTTCCTGATTAAAATATTCTTTGCAGGAATCACGGCAGAAAGTAATTTCACACCATTTTTTACAAAGTCCTGCATGTTTGGTACGTTCGTCCTTAACGTGGTGCGAATTGTCAAAATAGTGGCACGTTTCGCAGGTCGGTTTTTCTTTTTTGCTACTCATAATTTCGGCGTTTTTTGGTACAGTCTTGATTAACATTTTTGTTATGAAAGTCCCGACTATCATTAGTCGGGATTTTGGCGTTTCCAACGACTTCAAAAATGACGTTGATTTCTTCTACTTTTTTTCGTTGTTTTTTCATTAGTTTTTAATTTTAATAAGTAACCTGGTTAACAAGCAATTTTAAGTGCCCCGGTTGATTTGATGATATTTATAATTTCATGAAGAAAACTACACAGGTCAATAGTGGTTTCCGACCTTTGTTTTTTAGTAAGATTCTCAAATTTTCTAACAGTACAATCAAAAGAAATAGGCATCGCAGGCAAATCACGTAACTTACAACCGACTATATAAAGGCGGGTTCTTTTCCGTGTGTAATAACCAAAATCTTTTTGGTCAAAAACGATAGTAAAACCGCCAAAATCATCATAAGTACCCGGCTTTGGTGCATTAATTTCTTTCCACAAATCAGAATCATACGGATGCTCAACAATACCGCCGTTTTTTCTAACCAGGTCTACAGCCCAAAAAGCCAATTTTTTTTCTTCGACATCAGCAGTAGACCAACCTTTTAATCTTGAAAAAGTTCTACAAGGGGGATGACAAATAACAGGCTCTAAACCTGTGTATGTAAGCGCATTTCTATTTTCATCATAACAATCGAAAAAAGGCAGCTTCTTATAATTGCTTCTAGCATGTACAAATAAAACTGTTGTCATATAGTTAAAAATTAAATTGATAATCCAATGTTGTTTAAAAATTCGCCGGCACGGTCATTTTCCAGAAGCTTGACATTTAACAGACCGTCAAGAGTTCCCAAACCTTTGATAAGGTTTTTTGCTTTGGTTTTACTACGGGATTTTGCTACAGGGCAATCAATGGAGTATTGAAAGCCTAAAAGCTTTTCACTATCAAAACCAACTTTTATAAGTTGCTCAATGTAGTATTGTAGCATTATGTCCGTAGGAGATAGGTCCGTATTGACTTTTGATTTTGTAGGCTTTTCAACGTAGTGTTTTAGACCGCTTTTTGCTATATCTGCTAAATCTTTTGGGCTCATTTCAAGAAGTTCGCCAAGCGTTTTAAAGTCCGCTTTATAGCCTTGTTTGCATAGGTATTGCTTATGTTTTGAAGCCTTTATTGTAAACTCATAGCGTACAAGATTATCCAATATTGAACGCTTCATTGGCTCTAAATACGCCTTATAAAAATCTTTTGATTTAGAAAGTAATTCGTGTCCTTTATGGTAAATTTTGCAGTATGGCGCGCCGTTGGTTGCTTTTTCACGCTTATTAAAATCCACACCTAAGTTTTTTTCGCCTTTGTGGTTTTTTTGGCTGATAAAGTGCATAAGCGGTTTTTTGCTTGGTCGCGGGAAATTGTGTATAAGACTAAAAGCAATCTTTAACGATTTTTCATCAATCAATTGATTGATACATATATCAATATCAGATACAAGACCGTCAAGCAAATCTTTTTTCTCTATACGTATGATTTTAAAGGAGTTAATATCAGCAAGGATAAGACCGATATTATCTTTTGTGATACCTTCAAAATACCTTTGCTTTAACATTTTTGCAGATACTTGCAATACAAGGTATTCCTGCGCGGTTTTGCGTTTGTCGATGAAAGCTTTAACGTAGAATCGGTATGTAATACCGTTAATGATTTTAACTAAAGGTTTGGCTTTTTGCAAGTTATCGCCAAGTAATTGCTGTTCTAAATCATTATCAAGTTGCTCAATGTTCGGATAATATTCTATATAGTCAGAAATAAGTCTTTTGTCTAAGACTTTAATCTTATCTAATTTTATACGAATTTTTAACGAATCCGTTAAACCCTGATTAAACATAACTTTACAGTGTTCAACGCAATATCATAATTATCAGACCTTTACAGCATTTTACAGTTTTTATTTGAACTATAATTTATATTATGTAAAATAAACTTTTTCCAAACTAAACCAATATTCTCCTTTATCACAACTATATTTGCATACAAAATCATATCAATGGAATATTTATTTATACTGCTTGTTATCTTCTTATTATTCTACGTTCCAAAATATTTTAAAAAGCGTAAATAATTATTCGTGCAATCGTAATCGGTTTTTTAAATCCTGGATTTCTTGCTGGAGTTTTTTTTGTTTTTGAAGCAGATTTAAAATCGCATCGATTCCTTCCGGATTGATGTGCAGTTCATAATACAATTGCCGGCAACGGTCTAAATCTTCTAATTTTTCAGAATCCATAAATTTTTCGTTATTCTTTTTTTCAAACGGAATGATTCCCATTTCGTCCAGAATATCTATGAATGTCCTTTCAATTTTATAATGGTTGCAGTAATCTGATATAATGATTCTTTCGATTTTCATCTCCTAATTTTTTAAAGTTTAGATAATTCCCTAAAAGCTTCTTTTTGTTTTTCAGTCAAGTTGGTAGGAATCTTAATGTCATACGTTATAATCAGATCACCAAATGAGCCTTCTTTTTTATAAACGGCCATGCCTTTGTTTTTAAGCCTGACTTTTGTTCCGTTCTGGGTTTCTGGCGGAACTTTCAGCTTAACCTTTCCATCTAAGGTTTCAACAGTGATTTCTCCTCCTAAAATTGCCGTAAACAAATCCAAACTTACTGTTTTATATAAATCGTTATTAAGTCGTTTGTATTCCGCATCTTCTTCAATCCTAAACGTAATATACAAATCCCCTGCCGGTCCGTTATTGGCTCCCGGACCCCCGTGTCCTTTTAGTTTTATAACTTGTCCGTCTGCTACACCTGCCGGAACCGTAATCCTTAAATTTTTCCCGTTTACGGTAATGGTCTGCTTATGGGTTTGGGCAATATCGCGGAGTTTCAAATGCAGTTCGGCATTGTAATCCTGTCCTTTGAAACCGGCTTGCCTGCCACTACTTCGTCTGCCTCCAAACATGGATTCAAAAAAATCCGAGAAATCAGCATTGCCAAATGAAGCATCATCGCCAAAATTGGAATAGGAACTGCCTGAATATTGCGATTGTGATTGAGATTGCCTTGCCTTTTCATATTCTTCTGCATGCTGCCAGTTTTCACCATAAGCATCATACTTTTTTCTTTTTTCAGGGTCGCTTAAGACTTCATTGGCTTCATTAATCTGCTGGAATTTTTTATTGGCCTCAGTATCATTCGGATTTAAATCCGGATGGTATTTCCGGGCCAATTTCCGGTATGCTTTTTTTATTTCGTCAGTACTAGCCTTTTTGTCAACTTCTAAAACGCTGTAATAGTCTATAAATGCCATGGTTATGATTGTTGTTACACTATAAATTTAAAAAAAATAATCAGTACTACACAACTGACATAAAATAAAAAACACTGCCCTTTACAGACAGTGCTTCATCTAAATTAAGTATTGAAGAAAATCTATTTAATTTTTACAGGGATATCCCAGTTTTCCCAACTTAGGGTAATATTGTCCTTGTTGATTTTATAAACCAGCTTTTCAGTCATTGAAGCTGATTTTTTAGGAGTTACTTTTACTCTTAACTGGTCCTGTTTGGCATCCATTTTATAAGCCCCCCATTGTTTCCACTCTTTGTTGAAAATAATGGTTGCGGCATCTTTTTCCGGAATTACAAAGAAAGCATATTTTCCTGCAGGCAATTTTTTACCTTCAACGGTAATTTCTTTATCGGTTTCAAAAGTTGTAGCCTCGTTAGCTCCGGCACGCCAAACTTCTCCAAAAGGAACAAGTTCTCCCCAAATAGCTCTTCCTTTTACGGATGGGCTACCATAGTTGATAGTAATTGTTGCACCATTAATTTTTCCGGTAACTGTTTCTGCCGGACTTGCCTTTTTATCCTGGGCATTCGCGAAAGCAGTCATTACTAATGTCATCAGAAATATTCCGATTCTTTTTTGTAGTTTCATGTGATTAGTGTTGATTGTTAATTTGTTATGTTTTGGTTAGTAAAGATAATCAAGTGAATGTCTGTTGATTTTTTATTTATAATTCTTTTAAGAATTTTAACACCAAAAATGAATGCGATTTTCAGTTACTTTTGTAGTTAAAAGATTTTAAAATGTTCTATATAGTCTTAAGCATAATTTGCAGTGTTTCGGTAGGAGCGCTTCTTAAATTTTCAAAAAGATATTCATTTGATATTATCCAGGTCATAGCTGTAAACTATATTTTGGCGTTGGGATTATGTTATATTACCTTCCGGCCTGATGTTTCTGTGGTAAATAGCAGTTCGCCCTGGAAAATATATATAGGACTTGCCATTTTATTGCCTTCTGTGTTCTTATTACTGGCTTCTTCTATAAAACACATTGGTATAGTTAAGACTGATATTGCCCAACGCCTATCCCTGTTTATTCCTATTCTGGCAGCTTATTTTATTTTTAAGGAAAACTTTTCAACTTTAAAATTAATGGGGTTAATTGTTGGCTTTCCGGCAATTTTCCTTACGCTATCCAAAAAACAATCAGGCACCCAGGAAAACAGATGGATTTTTCCCGTGTTGGTACTATTAGGGTTTGGAATCATTGATATCTTATTTAAGCAGATTGCTCTGGAAAAAAGTATTCCTTACACCACTTCCCTATTTATAGTATTCTGTGGCGCTTTAGTATTGGCATTGTGTTTTACGATATACTCTCTTTTTATAAAGAAGAATCCCATACAATGGAAAAACATTATTATAGGTGCCTTTTTAGGAATTTTAAACTTTGGAAATATCCTGTTTTATTTAAAAGCACATAAGGCTTTTTCAGAGAATCCTTCTACCGTTTTCGCGGCTATGAACCTGGGTGTAATTGTTTTGGGCAGTTTGGTTGGGATTCTCGCTTTTAAAGAAAAGGTCACTTTAAAAAACTATATCGGAATTGTTCTTGCCCTTGGTTCTATTGTACTGATTACTCTTTCACAAATTCAGGCAAAATAGTGAGGAAGTATTTTTAAACTTCTTTTGCAAAGAATCAGAATAAATTTTATTTTTACTTATCATCTAGCTAACAAGATTTTATGAAAAACCCGATTGCGGAGAAGGTTGTTGATTTTCTCAAGAACTATCCGCCTTTCAACAGCTTAAATTACCAGGAATTACTGCATATTGCTTCTGAAGTTAAGGTACTTTATCTCGAAAAAGGTAAGATTCTTTTCCAGATTGGCGATGCCTGTCATGATAGCTTTTACATTGTGGCTTCCGGGGCTATTGGGTTATCCGTAACTTCTGATGCCGAAGAAACTTTAATTGACAAATGTGATGAAGGCGATATTTTAGGGCTTCGTCCGTTTTTTGCCAAAAACAATTATCTGATGACGGCAAAAGCCCGTGAAGAGAGTATTGTTTATGCAATTCCAATACAGATTTTCCAACCCTATGTGTTTGCCAATCATGATGTAATGAGTTTTATGCTGGAGAGCTTTGCCTCCAATACACGAAATCCATATGACAAAGAACATAGAGGAAAGCTGATTTCTGAAAATATTATCTATAAGGAACAACAGGCCGATATACAATATTTCCAATCCATCCAGTATTCAAAAGAGCCAATAACAGCTTCTCCTGAAGCTATTGTTAGAGATATTGCCCAGATGATGACCGACAAGCTGATTGGGAGTGTCATTATTACAAAAGATGATTTCCCGATTGGAATCGTAACTGATAAAGATTTACGTTCTAAGATTGCTACAGGTCACTTCCAAATCACAACCACGGCAGCTAAAATCATGACTTCACCTGTAGTTACGGTACCTGAAGACCTTTCTCTTGCCGAAGCTCAGGTATATATGCTTAAATATAATGTAGATTATCTCTGCGTTACGGAAGACGGTTCAGACAAATCTCCTGTAAGGGGAATTATTTCTGAAAATGATTTGGTGGTTGCACAGGCCAATAACCCTGGTGTATTGATTAAGGAAGTTAAACGTGCACAATCAGCTAAAGATTTGAAACGTATTCGTGAAAAATTATCAGAACTGATACAGACTTCAATTACGAAAGACATTCCGGTTTCGCATATCATGAATATTTCAGGAGAAATCAACACCGCCATTACAAGACGTGCTATTGATTTGGCTATTCTTGAAATGGGCTCTCCTCCTGCCCGATTTGCATGGTTGAGTATTGGCAGCCAGGGCAGAAAAGAACAGTTATTGCTAACTGACCAGGATAGCTTTTTGGTTTTTGAAGATGTGCCTCAGGACAAATACCGCGATGTAAAAGATTATTTCCTGCGTTTGGCCCGAAGAACAACTTCTACCCTTGAAAAGGTGGGCTATTTCTTAAGTCCGGATGGTTTTGTTTCAAGCAATATGATGTGGTGTAAATCACTGACAGACTGGATTAAACAATATGGAAATTGGATTAATACTCCAGGTGAAAACAGTGAAGTGATAAACACTATTTTCTTTGACTATGAAATTGCTTTTGGTGAAACTTCTATCGAAGAAGCCCTTACGGAAATCATTTTCAAAAATGCGAAAGGAAACAAATTGTTTTTTGACTATCTGGGCAATGACGCCTTGAGAAAACCACCGCCATTAGGATTCTTTCGCCAATTCCTGGTCGAAGAAGAAGGCGAAAATAAAGATATGTTTGACATCAAAACAAGAGCCCTGACCCCGCTTATTGATGCCGGGCGTTTGTTAGTTTTGCATCAGAATATAAAAGGAATCAACAATACTTATATGCGTTTCAAACAGTTGGCAATTGCCGACCCTAGAAATTCAGAATTGTTCCTAAACTGTGCCGAAGCTTTCCTTACACTATCCGAATTCAGGACTGTAGAGGGTTTAAAAAATGACAGCTCCGGACAATTTATTAATCTGGAAGAGCTTTCAAAAACTGATAAAGTCAAGCTAAAAAATTGCTTTATCCCTATAAAAGAAGTTCAGGAACTAATCAAGAGCAGGTTTAAGCTCACCTATTTCTCATAAATCATGCTGGATTGGCTAAAAATAAATAAAGATTACCCACAATTCTGGAAAGATTATCTCGGAAAGTTTGAGAACAAATCCAGAAGATTTGTGGCATTTAGTACTGAAACTACAGGCCTGGATGCCGAAAAAGATGTCATCCTGTCTATTGGTGCCGTAGCTATAGAAAACAATACTATTGTTGTAAAAGATAGTTTTGAAGCACTTATTTTTCAGGAGAAATTTACTCCTGAAACAGCCTTAAAAACAGGTGTCATAAAAGGAGTTCCTGAGGAAAAACATTCCGAAAGTGAGGCCATAGAAGCTTTTATTAACTATTTAGGCAATGCCGTTTTGATAGGACACCGGATTCATTTTGATATTGCCATGATTAATACTGCCTTAGAAAAATTACATTGTGGCAAACTTAAAAATGAGGCTTTGGACATTGAGGTAATGTTTAAGAAATGGAAACAACTTCCTGAAGAAAAGCAATTTAGCTTAGATGAATTAGGTGCTTACTTTAAGATATCGAAGAGTGACAGGCACACGGCTTCTAATGACGCTTTTACAATTTCACTCCTATTCCAAAGGTTAAAACAACGCCTTGGTTTATAATCCAAACCCAGTTTTTTTTCACTTTTCTTAAAAAGAAGCAAATATTTTTTTGCAATTCTATTTAATAAGTAACTTTGCGGTCCACTATTTTATAAATTAGGCAAAAATGCTTGAAATATCAACAGAAGAAAAACTTAAGGAACGCATCAAGGAATTGAGCTGTCTTTATGATATTTCAAAGACCACGAGCATGAATGCAAACTGCTCTGAATCTGCCTTAAGGGAAATCTGTACTATTGTAAAAATTGCCTGGCGGTTTAGCGATGTTAGTATAGTGGAGCTCCAATGCAATGACTTTTATTTCACAACGTCAAAACTTCCGGAAGATACCCGTTTTCAGGTCAGTTCTATTTCTATTTTTGAAAAAGAAGCCGGTTTTATCAAAGTACATTATCCAATAAGCAGCGGGGCTTTTTTTCTGGTTGAGGAAGAACAGCAACTGTTGGATAAAGTTGCCCTTGAAATTGGCAATTATATTGAGAAAAATCATATCCGGGAAAGAGAAAAGCAGTTGCAGAGAAGTGTGGAACGCATTGACAGGCTGTCAATTCTTGGTGAAATAACAGCAGGAATTGCCCATGAACTCAATACACCACTCGGAAATATACTTGGTTTTGCCGAATTGATAAACGAACAGAATATTGATAGACAGGTAACCCAGGATGTTTCAAAAATCATCAATGCGGCCATTTATTCCAGGGAAATTGTCAAAAAACTGATGTTCTTTTCTTGTGAAATGCCACAAAATATGGAGGTTGTTCCTATCAAACCTATTGTAGTTGAGGCCTTATCACTCCTGGGGCCTAATTTTAAAAAGGCACAGGTTTCTTATGAACTTATCTTTGACAATCCGGAACTAAAAGCCCAGATAGACAATATCCAATTGACCCAGGTTTTGTTTAATATCCTTATAAATTCGATTTATGTAGCTCCTGAAAACAGTAGCATTACTGTTAAAGTTACTGACGATTCCAATAATTTTTACATTGAGATTGCCGACGAAGGAAGTGGTATCCCGGAAGAAATCAAATCACGAATATTTGAACCATTCTTTACTACAAAACCCATTGGTGAAGGTTCCGGCTTAGGATTGAGCGTTGTACATGGTATAGTAAAAAGTCATAAAGGCGACATTATAGCATTGGACAACCAACCAAAAGGTACAATTTTTCAAGTAAGGCTCCCTTTAAACTCCTAAAAAATGCTGAAAAAAGAAAACATATTGATTGTTGATGACAATTATGATATGCTGGAATTGTTACAGCGTAATTTAAAGGCGCAGAATTTCCATACCTATAAGGCTTCTTCGGTAATGGAAGCTATTGATATTCTTAAAGTTGTAGCTATCGATTTATTGATTACAGATTTGCAAATGCCCGGCCTGAACGGAATTGAGCTAATCAAATTTGCCGAAGAACATTT
>OGQD01001142.1_pt1 | contig 18101 bp, 19 predicted proteins | sample 1553091 | NCBI WGS metagenome assembly OGQD01 (sample SAMEA2580290, study PRJEB22360) | human gut metagenome | biome: human gut; feature: human-associated habitat; material: faeces | place: Denmark | collected 2008/2010
AACTGGAAGGGGCCTTGCCCCCGGCGTCCCGCCCCGCCCGCCAGCGCGTCATGGGCCGGCAGTAGCGCGAAGGCGCCGGCCACCACCAGCAGGAGGGCATAGGCGCTGCCGATCAGGCGCTGGCGCAGGCGACGGAACACCAGTTCGATGTCCCAGGCTTCCAGCTCGGTGCGGCGGTTGAGGTAGAGGGTGAAGCCGCAGGCGACATACACCGGCTCCCAGACTATCAGCAGCAGGGCGTAGACCAGGTTGCTGATGTGTTCGAGCCACACCCAGTCGCCTTCGGCGGCGCTGATCAGCGACTTCCATTCCCAGTCTTCCACCCACTGGTTCGGCAGCATCAGGTACATCAGCGTGGTCAGGCCCAGCCACAGCGCCAGTTCGAAATGCATGCCGACGATGGTCAGCCAGGTGGCCCCGCCCGCGTTGCGCTGGCCGAGCACCACCAGGCGCTGGCTGCGAGCCTGGCCCTTGAGGCCTTCGAGCTGCAGCACCGGCAGGTCGAAACTGCGGGTCGGGCTCAGCCGTCGCCAGAGCAGGCTGGGCAGCAGCTGTGACTTGAGCAGTCCGGGGAAGGCCCTGAGCGCTTCCTTGAGCGTCGGCGTGTCGCCGAACAGCGAGCGCGAGAGGATGTACAGCGGCAGGCGTTCGAAGGCGGGCTTGAGCCACCAGAAGATCAGTATCGCCCAGCTGGAGTAGTTCCACAGCAGCACGGAGAGCAGCACGAACACCGGCAGCGTGACGATGGCCCAGCTGGCCATCAGCACACCGGCGTGGCGGCGAGCCAGGAGAATGCCCAGGTCCAGTGCCTCCCAGGCGCTGCGCGGGCGAATGGCGACGCTGGCGTCAGTCAGGCGCATGACGCCTCCGTCCGGCAAGGAGGAAGTAGCTGCCCCCCAGCAGCCACAGGCAGGCGCCGACGATGTACTTCACGGTGGCGGAGAAATGCGTGACGGAGGACCAGTAGCCCTCGACGAAAGCGGCGATCAGCAGCATCAGGATCACCCCGCCGATCAACTGCACGGCGCGGGCGGCGGCCTGGCGCAGGGCTTCCAGGCGGCTCAGGCGGCCGGGGGCGAGCAGCGCCCAGCCGAGCTTTAGGCCAGCGCCGCCGGCGAAGGTGATGGCGGTCAGCTCGAAGGCGCCGTGGCCAATGACGAAGGACCAGAAGGTCTCGATGTAGCCGACCTGGGTCAGGTGGCCGGCCACCGTGCCGATGATCAGGCCGTTGAACAGCAGGAAGAACAGGCTGCCGACGCAGAACAGCAGGCCGCTGGCAAAGGTCTGAAAGGCGATGCCGATGTTGTTCATGATGTAGTGGCCGAACATTTTCCAGTCATCGCCGGCGTCGCGCGTGCTCATGGGGCCCAGGCGCGTGGTGTCCGGCGAGTACATCGACTCCATCTCGGCCACTCGCTCCGGTGCCATGACGCTGTAGACCAGGTCGGGGAAGTGGTAGACGAGCACGCCCATCAGCAGCAGGCTGCCGTAGAACAGCAGGCTGGCGATGGTGATGCAGCGCCACTCCTCGCGCACCAGGCGCGGAAAGCCGGCGACCAGGAAACCGAGGATGCGCGCACCCAGATGGCTGCGGTGCCGATAGAACTGCTGGTGGCCACGCATGGCGAGCTGCTGCAACTGGTCGATCAGGTGGCTGCTGTAGCCGCGCTCCTGGGCCAGGGCGAGCTGCTGGCAGATACGCCGGTAATCGGCGGCGAATTCTTCGGGCTTCTCGCTCGGTTCCTGGCGCTTGCCGCTTTCCAGTTGTTCCAGGCGCTTGGCGAAGCGTTTCCAGCTGCCCTGGTGGCGTTGTTCGAAGAAGGCCTGCTTCATGGGTGGCCCGTCCCGTTACCGAGCAGGCCGCTGGCGATGCGATTCAGGCGGGCCTCCGCCTGTTCCGGGGCGATACCCAGCGGTTGCGCCAGAATGCCGGCCAGTTCCTCGCGGCGGGCGGCGGAGAGTTGCGTGCCGCGCTCGGCAAAGCTCATCAGTGCGCGTTGCTCTTCCAGCTTCAGCGGCCAGGGCGCCAGCTCGGGCGCAGCCTCCGAGACCTGCGGGCGGCTTGGCGGCGGGTCGCGGTAGATCACCAGGGTGCCGGCCGCGAGATCGCCCAGGCGCTTGAAGGCCGAGTTGGACAGGCAACTGAGCAGCCCGAGCGTGTAGGCGAACGGCAGGATATCGGCGAAGCGCAGCAGGTTGCGCAGCAGCGAGGCGGACCAGCCGATTGGCGTGCCGTCGTCGTGTACCACGCGCAGGCCCATCATCTGCTTGCCGGGCGAGCGGCCCTGGTTGAGCACTTCGAACAGCACCATGTACCACCAGGTCATGACGAAGGTGAGGATCAGCCCGAGGCCGGTGCCCAGTTCGCCGAGGAAGGCCAGCAGCATGAACAGCGCCAGCATCAGCAGGATGCGGATACCCAGGTCGATCAGGTAGGCGAGGGCGCGGGGGACGACACCGGCGGGACGCAGCAGCAGATCGATGCCTTCCGGAGTCTCCACGTGGTAGCGGGTGTCCAGGACGGGGGCGTGGGAAGACGCTCGGGATGAAAGGTCTGCTGGGCTCAAGGGAAACCGCTGTCGATGACTGAGAGCCAGATGCTAGCCAGCGCGGTGCGGCGAGGCAACCACGCTGGCAGGCTCAGGCCGGATTGATCACTTGGCCGGTGGCAGCACACCGAAGATGGTGCGATACAGCACGCCGATGGCGACGATCAGCCACGGCATCACCCAGATCAGCGCGATACCCAGGGTCAGGGTGCTGAGCATGAACAGCAGGCCGAACACCAGCAGCAGGCCGAAGACCTTGAACCAGTGCTGGCTGATGGCCTTGCGCGAGGCTTCCAGCGCCGCCCAGGGCGACAGGCCGCGCTCGACCACCAGCGGGATGGCGAGCATGTAGGCGATGCTCAGGTAGATGCCCGGCAGCACGAAGAGGAAGTAGCCGACGCAGATCAGGAGGGTGCTGAGCAGCACGCAGACGACCACCTGGAAGGTGCGGCCGAAGTGGCTGAAGACTTCGTTGAAGCGCAGCGGTTGGTCGGCGGCGCGGCGGATACCGAGCATGTTCACGCCCGCCAGCAGCGGGTAGCACACGGCGGTGGCGACGAAGCTCAGGACGATGGAGCCGATGAAGAAGGCCACCAGCGCACCGACCGCCATGCCGCCGGCGGCTTCGCTATCGCCGAGCAGGCCCATCCCGGCGATGCCGGCGACGCCGACCACGGTGAGGAACAGGCTGAGCAGGTTGACCAGGGCGAAGATCGCCGCATAGAAGACCACGAAGCCGCCAATGATCAGCCCCTTGGTGCCTTTGGTGCGGCGCCAGGATTCGCCCAGCAGTTCGTTGATGCTGAAGTTGTAGCCGCGGCTCAGCGCCTCGGCGACGGAGGGCACGGCGCCCTGGGCTGCGCCCGGTTCGAGGTTGCTCAGTGGAGCGCTGTAGGGATTTTGTGCTGCGAGGTCTTGCATGAGGAAAGTCCTTTCCAGTGGGGTGTCCTTGCGACGGCCATCATAAAGGCGCGGGCTGGCTAGGTGCCAGCGAGGCGTTTTGGAAGTGTGGTCGGCAGCACTGTTAGACTGCGACGCACTCGCTTGCAGGCAAGGAAAAACGATGAACGCCAGCATCTTCTGGTACGACTACGAAACCACCGGCATCGACCCGCGCCGCGACCGTCCGCTGCAGGTGGCCGGCATTCGCACGGACGAGGACCTCAACGAGGTCGGTGAATCGCTGAACCTCTACTGCCGGCCCAGTGATGACATCCTCCCGCATCCGGCCGCCTGCCTGGTCACCGGTATCACCCCGGACCGCCTGGAGGAGCGCGGTCTGGGCGAAGCCGAATTCATGACCCGCCTGTACGCCGAACTGGCGCAGCCGGGCACCTGCGTGGCCGGCTACAACACCCTGCGTTTCGATGACGAGGTCACGCGCTACAGCCTGTACCGCAACTTCTTCGATCCCTACGCCCGCGAGTGGCAGGGTGGCAACAGCCGCTGGGACCTGATCGACATGGTGCGCACCGCCTACGCGCTGCGCCCGGAGGGCATCGTCTGGCCGCAACAGGATGGCGCCGTCAGCCTCAAGCTGGAACGCCTCACCGCGGCCAACGGGATCGACCATGGGCAGGCGCACGACGCGCTGTCCGACGTGCGCGCCACCATTGCCCTGGCCCGGCTGGTGCGCGACCGCCAGCCGAAACTCTATGACTACCTCTATCGCCTGCGCGGCAAGCAGGGCGTGCTGGATCAGGTTCGTGTGCTGCAACCGATGGTGCACATCTCCGGCATGTTCTCCGCGGCGCGGCACTACCTGTCCGTGGTGCTGCCGTTGGGATGGCATCCACGCAACCGCAACGCGCTGATCGTCTGCGACCTGGGCGTGGATGTTTCGCCGTTGCTGGAGCTCGATGCGGAAACGTTGCGCAAGCGCCTCTATACGCGCCGTGATGAGTTGGCCGAAGGCGAGTTGCCGGTGCCGCTGAAACTGCTGCACATCAACCGCTGCCCGGTGGTGGCGCCGTTGTCCGTGCTGCGCCCGCAGGATCGCGAGCGCATCGGCGTGGATCTCGATGCCTGCCTGGCCGCTGGGCAAACCCTGACCCAGGCGAAAGCGATCTGGCAGGACAAACTGGCGCCCTTGTATGCCGAGGAAAGTTTCGCCGGCAGCGAAGATCCCGAGCAGCAGTTGTATGACGGCTTTATTGGTGACCGTGATCGCCGATTGTGCGAACAGGTGCGTCAGGCTGATCCCGCGCGGCTGGCGAAAGAACAATGGCCATTCGATGATGCGCGACTTCCCGAACTTCTCTTCCGTTATCGGGCACGCAATTTCCCGGAAACTTTGAGCGCCACACAACAGCAACAATGGCAGGACTTCTGCCGCGCGCGCCTGAGTCAGGCCGAATACGGCGCACCGAATACTCTGGATAACTTTGCCGCGGCAATGAGCGAACAGCTGGTCAATGCCACGCCGGCCGGCCGTTTGGTGCTGGAAGAGTGGGAGAAGTATGCGCAGGTGTTGCGCGCGCGCTATCGCCTGTAGCGCCGCGCACTTTTCGGCAGGCAATAAAAAACGCCAGCGCGAAGCTGGCGTTTTTCATCTCCGCAAGGCTCAGCCCAGCAGTGTGGCCCAGCCTTCCACGGCTTCGGCGCCCCACTTGGCTTTCCATTCCTTGAGGGTCTTGTGGTTGCCGCCCTTGGTCTCGATGACTTCACCGGTGTGCGGGTTCTTGTATTGCTTGACCTTGCGCGCGCGCTTGGCGACGGTGGCTTTTGCGGTGCGCGGCGATTTGCTCAGCTTCGCGTCCGGATCGAGCAGGGCGATGACGTCACGCAGGGACTTGCCATAGCTGGCCATCAGCGCGCGAAGTTTCTCTTCGAACTCAAGCTCTTTCTTCAGCTTGTCGTCCTGCTCCAGGGATTTCAGGCGCTCCTGAAGTTCCTTGATGGCTTCTTCGGTAGCGCGGTACTCGTTGATCAGCGACATGTTGGGTACCTTGTTCTGGGTCCAGCGGTGGCGGATAGTTTGTAGCAGACATAATAGTCAGCGAAGTTGTTCAAGTAAATGCTTGTGGAAAGTTTTGTCGTTAATTGTCGACTTATTTAACTAATTTATTCTCTGGTAATTAATCGATGCACTCGCAATGCACCGAACTGGCTCTCGTCGGCGCACTGCGGCAATGGCTGATCTTTTCCCCGGCAGCCGCTAGAATGGCGGCCTTCGCGATGTATCTGGAGTACACCCATGCGCACTTTCCGACTGGTGATCGCCTGCCCCGACGGGGTCGGCATCGTCGCCAAGGTGAGTAATTTCCTGGCCACTTACAACGGCTGGATCACCGAGGCCAGTCACCATTCCGACAACGACAACGGCTGGTTCTTCATGCGGCATGAGATTCGTGCCGACTCCCTGCCGTTCGATATCGACGGTTTCCGCCAGGCCTTCGCCCCCATCGCCCGCGAGTTCTCCATGGAGTGGCGGATCACCGACTCCTCGGTGAAGAAGCGCGTCGTGCTGATGGCCAGCCGCGAATCGCATTGCCTGGCCGACCTGCTGCACCGCTGGCACAGCGGCGAGCTGGACTGCGAGATTCCCTGCGTGATCGCCAACCACGATGACCTGCGCAGCATGGTGGAATGGCATGGCATTCCTTACTTCCACGTCCCGGTGGACCCGAAGAACAAGCAGCCGGCCTTCGAGCAGGTCTCGCGCCTGATCGACGAACACCAGGCCGATAACGTGGTGCTGGCGCGCTACATGCAGATCCTGCCGCCGGACCTGTGCCAGAAGTACCGCCACCAGGTGATCAACATCCACCACAGCTTCCTGCCGTCCTTCGTCGGCGCCAAGCCGTACCACCAGGCCTCGCTGCGCGGCGTTAAGCTGATCGGCGCGACCTGCCACTACGTCACCGAGGAACTGGACGCCGGCCCGATCATCGAGCAGGACGTGGTGCGCATCAGCCACCGCGACAACATCGAGGACCTGGTGCGCCTGGGCAAGGACGTCGAGAAGCTGGTGCTGGCCCGCGGCCTGCGCTACCACCTGGAAGACCGCGTACTGGTGCACGACAACAAGACCGTGGTGTTCGACTGATCCACGCGGTCTCGTTCCAGACTGGGTACTCCGCATGCGCTCGCCGTCCACCGACGGCGGGCGCTGCGCCCAACGGAGACGCCGCCATGAGCGACCCGAAGAACCCCGGCACCGCCACCCCACCGCCCACCCTGGGCGAAGGCTGCACCAGCCGCTACGATCCCGACGCGCTGAGCGAAGAGGACGGCACCGAGTTTCCCGGCGCCGCCGAGCTCTGGGATTCGCTCAAGCCTGAGCAGAAGCAAGACAAGCCCGCCAGCGGCTGAGCTTCAGGCGCGTTCGCGCATCCCTATCAGCTTGCGCAGCAGTGGACGCCCCGCCATGAGGGCGAACACCGGCGCGCCCATCACCAGGTAGAAGTAGTAGGTCACCACGCGCCAGATCAGGATGGCCGCGGCCGCCGTGGATTTGCCCACCAGCGGGGCGAGCAGCGCGGCGCTGGTCAGCTCGGTACCACCCGCGCCACCGGGCAGCAGCGTGGCCAGGCCCGCCGCCAGCGACAGCAGCTGGATCAGGAAGGCCCAGGCCCAGTGCAGGTCCACGCCCAGCGCCTTGAGGGTGATGTAGAGCACCGAGAAGCGCAGGATCCAGTGGCAGCAGGTGAAGAAGAAGATCAGTGCTAGCCGGCGCTTGGGTTGGCGCAGGCAGCTGACCAGGGTGTCGCGGAAGTGCAGCGCCTTGCGCGCCCAGTGCAGGCGTGTGCGCGGCTTCATTCCCAGGCGCTGGAACAGCCGGCCGTTGGCCTTGATCACCCGGCGCTGGAAACGCGCCAGCAGTACCACGCCGAAGAAGATTCCGCCCAGCAGCACGCCGCTGGTGATCAGCGAGGTTTCCAGGTTCGGGCTGACGCTGTGGGACAGCGCCCAGACCAGCACCGCCGCCAGCGCGCAGAGGAAGAACAGCAGGTCGCTCAACTGGTCCACGGCGAAGATCGCGCTGCTGTGGGCCGGGCGCATACCGTGGCGCGCGAGTAATGCCATCAGCGTCAGCGGGCCGCCGGTGCCGCCGGGGGTCGCATAGAAAGCGAACTCCGAGGCCATGATGATGCCCACCGAGCGCACCTTGCCGATCTCCCCCGCACGGCCATTGAGCAGCACGCGCAGCTTCTGCGCGTTGATCAGCCAGCACAGGCAGATCATGCCGAACATGATCAGCAGCTTGTCGAGAGGGAAGGCGAGGACGTGATCGAGCATTTCCCGGCCGCCGAGGGCGAGCGGGATCAGCGAGGCGCCGATCAGGCCGAGCAGCAGCCACCAGGCACGGCTCACGGGCGCACCTTCGGCGGCGGGAGGGGCAGGAGCGAGGCGGAGCGGATAACCAGAGGCTCCTGTCGGAATCGAACTGTCATGCTGAATGGACCGTCAACGGCATGCTGCGTTCGCCGAACTTTACCTGGGCAAGGCGCCGCGCTCAGTCGGCGCCCTTACCAATCACTCGGCGGATTTTCCGTCGTCGGCGCCTTGTTCCAGCGCCTTGTTCTCCCAGCCTTCTTCGCCCGGCAGGATCAGGTTCAGGAGGATCGCGACGATGGCGCACAGAGCGATGCCCTTCAGGCCGAAGTCGTCCGGACCGGTGCCGGTGCCGATCAGCACGCCGCCGATGCCGAACACCAGGGTGACCGAGACGATGCACAGGTTGCGCGCCTGGGACAGGTCGACCTTGTGGCGGATCAGGGTGTTCATGCCCACCGAGGCGATGGTGCCGAACAGCAGGCAGAGAATGCCGCCCATCACCGGTACCGGGATGCTCTGCAGGATGGCGCCGAACTTGCCGATAAAGGCCAGACCGATGGCGAATACCGCCGCCCAGGTCATGATCTTCGGGTTGTAGTTCTTGGTCAGCATCACCGCGCCGGTCACTTCCGCGTAGGTGGTGTTAGGCGGACCGCCAAACAGGCCGGCGGTGGAGGTGGCGATGCCGTCGCCCAGCAGGGTGCGGTGCAGGCCCGGGGTCTTGAGGTAGTTCTTGCCGGTCACGCCGCCCACGGCGATGACGCCGCCGATGTGTTCGATGGCCGGGGCCAGCGCCACCGGAACGATGAACAGGATGGCCTGCCAGTTGAATTCCGGTGCGGTGAACTTCGGCAGTTCCAGCCAGGGTGCGGCGACGATCTTCGCCACGTCGACCACGCCGAAGGCGAAGGACAGGCCATAGCCCACCAGCACGCCGGCGATGATCGGCACCAGGCGCAGCATGCCCTTGCCGAACACCGCGACGATCAGGGTGGTCAGCAGCGCCGGCATGGAGATGAACATGGCGGTCTTGTAGGGGATCAGCTCGGTGCCGTCACCGGCCTTGCCCATGGCCATGTTGGCGGCGATGGGAGCCATGGCCAGGCCGATGGAGATGATCACCGGGCCGATGACCACCGGCGGCAGCAGGCGGTCGATGAATCCAGTGCCTTTGACCTTCACCGCCAGGCCCAGGAAGGTGTAGACGAAGCCTGCCGCCACCACGCCGCCCATGGTCGCGGCCAGGCCGAACTGGCCCTTGGCGAGGATGATCGGGGTGATGAAGGCGAAGCTCGACGCCAGGAACACCGGCACCTGACGACCGGTGACGATCTGGAACATCAGGGTGCCGAAGCCGGCGGTGAACAGCGCGACGTTCGGGTCGAGCCCGGTAATCAGCGGCATCAGCACCAGCGCGCCGAAGGCCACGAAGAGCATCTGCGCGCCAGAGATGATCTGGCGCCACAGCGGTTCGTTGAATTCATCGGCCATGAATCAGGTTTCCTTCTGCTTGGTGCCGAAGATCTTGTCACCGGCATCGCCCAGGCCCGGCATGATGTAGCCGTTCTCGTTCAGGCACTGGTCGATGGAGGCGGTGTAGATGAGCACGTCCGGATGCGCATCGTTGACTGCCTTGATCCCTTCCGGCGCGGCGACCAGCACCATGGCGCGGATGTCCTTGCTGCCGGCTTTCTTGAGCAGGTTGATGGTGGCAACCATGGAGCCGCCGGTGGCCAGCATCGGGTCGATGATCAGCGAACGGCGCTCGGCGATGTCCGGCGCGAGCTTTTCCAGGTAGGTGTGCGCTTCGAGGGTTTCCTCGTTGCGCGCCACGCCTACGGCGCTGACCTTGGCGCCCGGAATCAGGGTGAGCACGCCGTCGAGCATGCCGATGCCGGCGCGCAGGATCGGCACCACGGTGATCTTCTTGCCGGCGATCTTCTCGACCAGCACCGGGCCGGCCCAGCCTTCGATCTCGTAGTTCTCCAGCGGCAGGTCCTTGGTCGCCTCGTAGGTCAGCAGGGCGCCCACTTCCTGGGCCAGCTCGCGGAAATTCTTGGTACTGATATCGTGACGGCGCATCAGTCCGATCTTGTGGCGGATCAGGGGATGGCGAATCTCGAGTACGGGCATGGACGGGTTCTCCGGACGGGCTGGCAAAAAAATTGCGGTAGCGTAATGCATCCTAGCTACCTTGGGCCACGATTGTCGGCGACATTCGTCCGCTGACCCTTGCTCCGTGGCACGCCGATAGGTACCTTTGCGCACTTTTTCACGGGAGAACCCCCATGTCCGTCGATCTCGCGCACATCCGCCAAGTCATGGCCGAAGCCGACTGCCTGTACACCAACGCCGAGGTAGAGGCCGCCATCGCCCGTGTGGCCGAGGCCATCAACGGCTCGCTGGCCGACACCAACCCGGTGGTGTTCTGCGTGATGAACGGCGGCCTGATCTTCTCCGGCAAGCTGCTCCCGCTGCTGAATTTCCCGCTGGAAGCCTCCTACCTGCATGCGACCCGTTACCGCAACGAGACCACCGGTGGCGAGCTGTTCTGGAAGGCCAAGCCGGAAATTTCCTTCATCGACCGCGAAGTGCTGATCATCGACGACATCCTCGACGAAGGGCACACCCTCTCGGCGATCATGGACTTCTGCAAGCACGCCGGCGCCAAGCGCGTGCACACCGCCGTGCTGATCGACAAGGACCACGACCGCAAGGCCCGCCCGGACCTGAAGGCCGACTACGTGGGCCTGTCCTGCATCGACCGCTACATCTTCGGCTACGGCATGGACTACAAGGGCTACTGGCGCAACGCCGCCGGCATCTTCGCCGTCAAGGGCCTCTGACGATGAGCGGGCCGCGTTTCCTCGACAGCGCGCTGTTCGAAGAGGTTGCGGCCCGTGCCGCCGCCAGCCCCCGGCGCCGGCAGAACCACAACTTCCATGAGCAGACCGAGCCCTGTCACCGTCTGCTCAATGCGCTGCAGCCCGACAGCTACATCCCGCCGCATTGCCATCGCCACCCGGACAAGGCCGAAAGCCTGCTGGTGGTGAAGGGCGCGCTGGGCCTGCTGATCTTCTCCGACTCCGGTGAGCTAGTGACCACTCGCGAACTGCGCGCGGGCGGCGAGTGCGTCGGCGCAGACCTGCCGCCGGGCACCTTCCACGCCATCGTCGCGCTGGAGCCGGACAGCATCATGTTCGAAGCCAAGGCTGGCCCCTTCGTGCCGCTGGGCGAGGACGAGCGCGGGCAGTGGGCGCCGCGCGAGGGCGAGGCGGGCGCGACTGAATACCTGACGTGGATGCGTTCTCAATTCCCACTCTGAATTGCGTTCCTGCGCAAGGGCATGCATCGAGCGGTATCGATGTATGCATGGGTAAGCGCTCATTTTTGCTAATGCATGCTCCGCCTATCCTGCGACCCTCACAAGACAACCGCCCGAGGTTCGCATGTCCCGTCTCCTTTATATCGATGGCCAATGGCAGGCCGCCGACAGCGGCGCCGTCCTGCGCCCGATCGCTCCCGCTACCCGTGAAGCGCTGCCGGAAGTTGCCTGCGCCGGTGTGTCCGACGTAGAGCGCGCCGTCGCTGCCGCCAAGCGCGCCTTCGCCGACTGGAAGCTGACCAGCGCCGCCCAGCGCGCCGGTTACCTGCGAGCTTTCGCCGAGCAGCTCGAAGCCCGCAGCGAAGCGCTGATCACCCTGCAGATGCAGGCCAGCGGCAAGCCGCGCCTGGAAGCGGAAATCGATATCGGTGACGCCATCGCGACCTTCGCCTACTACGCCGAGCTGGCCGAGCAACTGGATGCCCGGCAGAACGCCGAGGTGGCCCTGCCCGACGCCGGCTACCGCTCGCAGACCCGTTTCGAGCCCATCGGCGTGGTCGGCCTGATCGTACCGTGGAACTTCCCGCTGGTGACCAGCGCCTGGAAGGTCGCGCCGGCCCTGGCGGCGGGCTGCACCGTGGTACTCAAGCCCTCGGAAATCACCCCGCTGATCGAACTGATACTGGGCGAGATCGCCGAGGCCATCGGCCTGCCGGCCGGCGTGCTGAACCTGGTGCCGGGCCTGGCCGACGCCGGCGCTGCGCTGTGCAGCCATCCGGGCATCGCCAAGCTGTCCTTCACCGGCAGCAATGTCGTTGGCCGCAAGGTCATGGAAGCGGCCGCCGCGCGCACGCTGCCGGTGGGCCTGGAGCTGGGCGGCAAGTCGCCGATCCTGGTGTTCGAGGACTGCGACCTGGACGAAGCCGTGCAGTGGATCATCGCCGGCGTCTACTGGAACGCGGGGCAGATGTGCTCCGCCACCTCGCGCCTGCTGGTGCAGGAGTCCATCGCCGCACCGCTGCTGGCGAAGCTGAAGGTCGCGGTGGAAGGCCTGCGCGTTGGCGACTCGTTGCTGGGCGAGACCGACATGGGGCCGATGACCAGCCAAGCGCAGTACCGCAAGGTGCTCGACTACTTCGCCGTGGCCCGCGACGAAGGCCTGGCCTGCCTGACCGGTGGCGAAGCAGCCGAGGGCTGGTTCATCCAGCCGACCGTGTACACCGACGTGCCGGCGGACAGCCGCCTGTGGCGTGAGGAAATCTTCGGCCCGGTGCTGTGCGTACGTACCTTCAGCGATGAAGCCGATGCCCTGCGTCAGGCCAACGACAGCGATTTCGCCCTGGCCGCCACCGTGTGCAGCGCCGACCTCGAGCGTGCCCAGCGTGTCGCCGAGAACCTGGAGGCCGGCAACGTCTGGCTGAACTCGCCGCAAGTCGTCTTCCCGCAGACTTCCTGGGGCGGCGGCAAGCGCAGCGGCATCGGTCGCGAGCTGGGACCGTGGGGCCTGTCGGCATTCTTCGATATCAAGCACATCACCGCGCCGCGCTGATCGGCGTCACCCCGTGCTCCAGGCGCAGGTCTTCGACCAGCGCCTGGAGCGCTTCGTTGTGCCCCGGCTCGTCGCGCACCACCAGGCTGTGGGTGATGCCGTAGCCGAGGCTGTCCGGCAGCAACGCGCGCATCTCACCCTGTTCGACCCAGCGCTCGGCGTAGTGCGTCGGCAGGTAGCCCAGGTGGGTGCCGGCGCGCACCGCGTGCAGCACCGCTTCCATGTGCTGGGCGAAGGCCGTGCTGCGCTGTGGGTCGGCGGGAAGTTGCACGTCCGCCACCGCATAGCCGTGCTGGATCCAGTTGCAGGTTTCCAGTTCGGCGGCGTCGCGCACGTCCTTGTCGAACAGCGGATGCTCGCGCCCGCAGAACACCGCCACGCGCTCGTGGTAAAGCGGCTCATAGCGCAGGTTCGGCAGGCGCCGGCTGAAGCAGGCGATGGCCAGGTGCAGGCGACCGCTGAGTACCAGGCGCTCCAGTTCGCTGGATGATTCGATGAGGAAGTGCAGGCGCACGTCCTGGTCGCGGCGGTTGAAACGCGCCAGGGTCTGGTGGATGCGTGCGTCGGGCAGCGTGGCGATATTGTCGGCCAGGCCCAGGTGCAACTCGCCGACCAGGCGCCCGGCCAGTGACTGTACCTGATCACGGAAGTCCCCCAGCGCAGCGAACAGGTTCTGCGCGTAATCCAGCACCCGCTCGCCTTTCTCGGTCAGGCGGAAGCCGCTCTTGCCACGTTCGCACAGGCGGTAGCCCAGGCGCGTCTCCAGGCTGGCGATGTGCGTGCTGATGGTCGACTGGCCCATGCCCAGTTCGCCCTGCGCGGCAGAGAAGCCGCCGCAGCGCACCACACAGGCGAAGATGCGCAGCAGGCGCAGGTCGAGGTCGGAGACGTTGTGCAGCATGGCGGTTTCGATCGGAGGCCGGCGATGTATTGAGTTGGTAACTTCGAAGACTATCAATGTATCGGCGGGCTTGCCATGCGTGCCTGTCGTCCTGCTCGACGTGCGTGCTAGAGTGCCCGGCACTGTCCCGCGGAGGTGATGATGTCCGTTCGCATGCCGGGCGCCGTGCTGGCGCTGCTGTTCTGCATTCCCCTCGGCTTTGCTGATGCCGCCATCGCTGCGCCGATGCACGGCCAGTTCCTGCCGCCGGACGATGCCGGCCTGCGCCAGGGCGAGCCGGAGCAGCAGCAACTGCTGCAGGTCACCGAATACAGCGTGGTGCTGGGCAACCAGCGCCAGTCCAACCAGCAGCCGATCCCGATTACCACGCCGTCGCTGCTGCGCCTCAAGGGCAAGCCGCTGAACAAGGGCGCGCAGATCAGCCAGGTGGTGATCAGCTTCGACGCCGAGGGCAAGAGCCTGAAGAAGCCGGCCTACGACGAAAAGACCCGCGTGCTCAGCCTGTATTACCCGCAGGCGGCTTATCCACAGCTGCTCGATCTGCTGCGCAACGGCACCGTCTACGTGCAGTTCCTCACCTACGGCAACGGCCATATCTGGGCCGACCTGCATACCGGCGCGGTGCGTGCGCGTTGAGCCGCGCCCGGCGCGGGGGTAAACTGCCCGACCCGTGGTGCCCGGCCAGCCGTTGCCGGCCGCGATCCCCGAGACAGCCGTAGAGAGAAGCGAGCGATGCGTAAAGACAAGAAGCAGGTGATTGGCGAAGAGATCGACGACGCCGAGATCAAGCTGTTCCTCGACGTGGAACCGGCCGACGACACCCCGGCGTCCCTGCACAAGCTGGTCAAGGCCTACCGCGGCCTGCGCATCGACGACTTCGAGCGCTTCGTCGGCTTCTTCGTCGAAGCTGGGTACGACCTGTCCGCCAAGGATGCCCAGGGCAAGGATTTCGTCGCCCTGATCCAGGACCAGCGCCAGGCCGAGCCCTATATCGAAGTGATCAAGTCCGCTCGCGGCTGATTGCATCGATGCGCTGAAAAGCCCGCCTTGTGCGGGCTTTTTTGTTCGGGCGGCTCGCGAGCCAGCTCGCGAAAATAGCCCGCGGCGAGGCTTTTGAGGCCGCTCGTGGCACCGCTCCAAAATCCCCGCCTAGACTTCTCGGAAGAACGATAACGACAAGGCGAGGACGAAGCCGTGCAAGTACAGCCCTATCTGTTTTTCCATGGTCGCGCCGATGAGGCCATTGCCTTCTACCAGCATGCGGTAGGTGCTCAGCTCGGCGCGCTGATGCGCTTCGAAGAGGCCCCGGGACCGTTGCCGGTGCCCGATGGCTGGCTGGACAAGGTGATGCACGCCAGCCTGCAGATCGGCGAGACGGAGGTTTTCCTGTCTGATGGTCGCGGCGAGCACAACGCCAATTTCAACGGCTTCTCCCTGCACCTGACGCTGCGCAGCGTGGTGGCCGCGGAGCAGGCGTTTGCCGCCCTGGCGGAGGAGGGGCGGGTGGAGATGCCGCTGGAAAAGACCTTCTGGGCGCAGCGCTTCGGCATGCTCACCGACCGTTTCGGCGTCGGCTGGATGGTCAGTTGCCACTGATTCGCCCGAAACGAAAAAGCCCGCCGGATGGCGGGCTTTTTCATGAGTGCAGCACTCAGGACGCGGCGACGATCTGCAGGCGGTCGGCGGTCATCTGGTTGACTTCGCGGTACACCGCGGCGTCGGTTTCCAGCTGCTTCTCGCGGGCCGGGAAGATCTCCTTGAGCTTCGCGGTCCACTCGGCCGACTGGTAGCGCTCGGGGAAGCAGCGCTCCAGCAGGCCCAGCATGATCGACACGGTGACCGAGGCGCCCGGCGAGGCGCCGAGCAGAGCGGCGATGCTGCCGTCCTGGGCTGCCACCAGTTCGGTACCGAACTGCAGGATGCCGCCCTTCTTCGGATCCTTCTTGATGATCTGCACGCGCTGGCCGGCGGTTTCGAGGCGCCAGTCGGCCGGGTTCAGCTGCGGGTAGAACTTGCGCAGGGCTTCGATGCGCTGGTCCATGGACTGCATGACTTCCTTCACCAGGTAGCGGGTGAGGTCCATGTTGTCGCGGGCCACGGCGAGCATGGGCAGCAGGTTGCTGGTGCGCACCGAGAGCGGCAGGTCGAGGAACGAGCCATGACGCAGGAACTTGGTGGAGAAACCGGCATAGGGGCCGAACAGCAGGGAAGTCTTGCCCTCGACCACGCGGGTGTCCAGGTGCGGCACGGACATCGGCGGGGCGCCGACTTCGGCCTGGCTGTAGACCTTGGCCTGGTGCTGCTTGACCACCTCGGGGTTGTCGCAGCGCAGCCACTGGCCGCTCACCGGGAAGCCGCCGAAGCCCTTGCTTTCCGGGATGCCGGACATCTGCAGCAGCGGCAGCGCGCCGCCGCCGGCGCCGAGGAAGACGAAGCGCGCGCCGATTTCGCGCTGCTCGCCGGTCTTGGTGTTCTTGATCTGGGCGGTCCAGCCCTCGCCGCTGCGCGCCAGGCCGGTGACCTTCTGGCTGTAGCTGAGGGTGGTGCCGCCCTGGGCGGAGAGGAACTGCAGCAACTGGTTGGTCAGCGCGCCGAAGTTGACGTCGGTGCCATTGCCGGCGCGGGTCGCGGCGATGCGTTCGGCCGGGTCGCGGCCTTCCATCATCAGCGGCATCCAGTCGGCCATGACGGCCCGGTCCTCGGTGTACTCCATGTTCTCGAAGGCATGATGCTGGCTGAGCAGTTCATGGCGCTTCTTGAGGAAACCGACATCCTTCTCGCCACGCACGAAGCTCATGTGCGGCACGGAATTGATGAAGCTGCGCGGCGAACCGAAGCCTTCCTTGCCGGCCAGGTGGGACCAGAACTGCCGGGAAACCTCGAACTGTGCGTTGATCTGCACGGCCTTCTTGATGTCGATCGAACCGTCCGCCGCCTGCGGCGTGTAGTTCAGCTCGCAGAGGCCGGCGTGACCGGTACCGGCGTTGTTCCACGGGTTGGAACTCTCGATGGCGCCGGAGGAACGCAGCTCGGCGATCTCCAGCTTGAGGCCCGGGTCCAGCTCCTTGAGCAGCACCGCCAGGGTGGCGCTCATGATGCCGGCGCCGACCAGCAGCACATCCACAGTTTCGTGATTGACTTGCGTCATTAACGCTTCTCCAAGATCTGCAGTACCAAGCCGCTGGCATCGGCCTTTTGAGCCACGCATCGGCGTCTAATCACTGACAGCCAGACAAGTGTCTGGAGCTTCGGAGGGCTCGTACCATGGCCGATGACTTGGCCTGATCGATGCCGAGCAACCTCGTCCGGCGTGGACTGCCTGTGGGCAGCCCGCGCGTTCAATTCTTCACTTCCCGCCCGCGCGCGACAGACGCGCCAGCCCAGCAGGGGCGCCGGGTCGAGAGTTTTCCGGCGCGCACGATACCACTATTGCCGCTCGCCCAGCCGCAAAAAATGCACGAACCTGGGGCAGACGGTCATTTTTCCTACGAAGGTCAGGCTTTTGCCGCCTTTATCGCGTCGATGTAGGGCTCGGCCAGGCGCTGGTCCTGGATCAGGGCTACGAAATCGTTGCCCTTGGCATCCCGGGCGTCGAGGTCGTAACCTGCCTCCCTGAAGAAGGTCAGGAAACGCTCGAAGTCGTCGATGCGCAGGCTGCGGTAGGCCTTGACCAGCTTGTGCAGGGACGGCGGCGTGTCGTCGGCCGGCTCGACCGCGAGGAACAGCTTGATCGCGTCGTCGCCGATCTCTTCGCCAATCACCTGTTTCTTGTCTTTGCGCATCACGCTCTCCAGCTGGCGGGCATTACGGGGCCGGCAGTTTACCCCCGCCCGTGGCGCGGCTCAACGCGACTAAAGCAGCGCATCCAGCCGGGCAAGCCGGAGGCCTTCGTCCCTATAATGCGCACAGTCCCCGCTGGAGCCCCGCGATGTCTCTACCTCCGCTGTTCGCCGCCTGGCGCCAGGTCCTGGCCGTCGGCTATTCCCGGCACGCCCTGCGCGGCGACCTGATCGCGGGGCTGACGGTCGGCATCATCGCCATCCCGCTGGCCATGGCTCTGGCCATCGCGGTGGGCGTGGCGCCCCAGCACGGCCTGTACACCGTGCTGGTGGCCGCGCCGCTGATCGCCCTGGCCGGCGGCTCGCGCTTCAACATTTCCGGCCCCACGGCGGCCTTCGTGGTGATCCTGCTGCCGATCAGCCAGCAATACGGCCTCGGCGGCCTGCTGCTGTGCACCATGCTCGCCGGGGCGATCCTCATCGCCCTTGGCCTGCTGCGCGCCGGCAAGCTGATCGAGTTCGTCCCCTACCCGGTGACCCTGGGTTTCACCGCCGGCATCGGCATCGTCATCGCCGTGCTGCAGATCAAGGACCTGCTCGGCCTGCAGCTGTCGGCCACGCCGCAGCACTTCCTCGACCAGTTGGAGCTGCTCGCCGAGGCGCTGCCCGACTTCCACCCCGGCGACGGCCTGACCCCCGCCGCCAGCCAAGGACAGCA
>OGQD01001143.1_pt1 | contig 18097 bp, 14 predicted proteins | sample 1553091 | NCBI WGS metagenome assembly OGQD01 (sample SAMEA2580290, study PRJEB22360) | human gut metagenome | biome: human gut; feature: human-associated habitat; material: faeces | place: Denmark | collected 2008/2010
GATCCGGCAGCACACAGTTTCGGAGAAGTAATCAGTTGTTATCCCGCCATACGTGCCATCAGCAATTACCGCATTGCGCATGAGTTACTGAAACTCGGTGTGCCCCTTATTCCGCGTATCATCACTGAAATGGCTCACAGCGAAACAGGAATCGATATTCACCCGGGTGCCGCCATCGGCAGCCACTTCACCATAGACCACGGAACGGGTGTGGTAATCGGGGAGACGTGCGTCATCGGAAATAACGTGAAGTTGTATCAAGGCGTAACTCTGGGTGCCAAGAGCTTTCCATTGGATGCGGACGGTAAACCGATCAAGGGTATCCCACGCCACCCGATACTGGAAGACAATGTAATCGTCTATTCCAATGCCACCATTTTAGGACGTATCACTATCGGACAGGGTGCCACGGTAGGTGGTAATATCTGGGTGACGGAAGACGTTCCGGCCGGAGCAAGAATTGTACAGACTAAAGCCAAAAAGTAACCGGCAGTCAGCAAGCAAGCGCCCCGGTTGAGGGACACAAGCGTTCCGGCTGAGCAACACAAGTGTTTCGGAAGAGAGACACAAGCGTTACATCCGAGAAGTACAAGTGTTCCGTAAAAGGGATATTAAGAGAATAGTAATCATCAATAGAAACAATAGATACAGAAGAAGTTACAGCAGCTTCAACCGTAAAATTGTAAATCGTAAAATCAATAATAAACAGATGGAATCCTTTCAAATGATTGCCAAGACCTTTCAAGGTCTGGAAGAAGTATTAGCACAAGAACTGACTGCATTAGGGGCAAACGACATAGAAATAGGCCGACGCATGGTGTCTTTCAGTGGAGACAAGGAAATGATGTACAAGGCAAACTTCTGCTTGCGCACAGCAATCCGTATCCTGAAACCGATCAAGAACTTCACTGCCAAAGATGCTGATGAAGTCTATGAACAAATCAAAGCTATCAGCTGGGAAAACATCCTGGATGTGGAGAAAACATTTGCTGTAGATGCCGTTGTGTTCAGCGAAGAATTCCGTCACTCTAAGTTTGTATCTTATAAAGTAAAAGATGCCATTGTAGATTATTTCCGCGAGAAATTCAACAAACGTCCGTCCGTACGAATCAACCGCCCGGATGTACTGCTTAATATACACATTGCACAAACCACGTGTACGCTTTCGCTCGACTCATCGGGCGAGTCACTACACCGCCGCGGTTATCGCCAGGAAGCGGTAGAGGCTCCGTTGAACGAAGTACTGGCTGCCGGAATGATCCTCATGACGGGCTGGAAAGGAGAATGTGATTTGATTGATCCGATGTGTGGTTCGGGTACCATCCCCATTGAGGCAGCACTGATTGCACGTAACATTGCTCCGGGAGTATTCCGTAAGGAATTTGCTTTTGAGAAGTGGAATGATTTCGACCAGGATTTATTCGATACGATTTACAACGACGACAGTCAGGAATGTGAGTTTACACATAAGATATACGGATACGACAATAATCCACAGGCTAACGAAATAGCAATGCACAACATCAAGGCAGCAGGTGTATCGAAAGACATTGTCTTGAAGTTGCAGCCCTTCCAGCAGTTTGAACAGCCGGCGGAAAAGTCCATGATTATCACCAATCCGCCTTATGGGGAACGTATTTCTACCAATAATCTGCTGGGACTGTACCAGATGATAGGCGAGCGTCTGAAACACGCTTTCACCGGAAACACGGCATGGGTGCTCTCTTATCGTGAAGAGTGCTTCGACCAGATAGGACTGAAACCGACTGCCAAAATACCTCTGTTCAACGGTGCACTGGAATGTGAATTCCGTAAATACGAGATTTTCGACGGTAAATACAAGGAATTCAAGAAACAGGAAGGCGAAAGTGAAGAGGGAGAAGACTCTAAAGAATCAGGCTTCAAACCGAAAGAAGGACGGGAGTTCAGACCAAGAGAATCACGTGAATTCAGACCGAGAGAACCCCGCAAACCAGGAGAATTCAGATCCAGAGATGACAAGCCAAGGGAATTCAGACCAAGAGACAGTAAACCCCGGGAGTTTGGTTCGAGAGAAGACAGGCCCAGAGGGGAATTCAAGCCAAGGGAATTCCGCAAGGATGGAGACAGGGAAAGAAAACCGTTTGACAGAGAACGTCGTCCGGGAGGAAACGGGGAGTTCAAGCCGAAAAGGGAGTTTAAACCGAGAAAGCGGGAAGAGGGAGAGTAAGTTGCTGAGAGACAGTTTGAGATCACAAAATGTGATCTCAAGTTAAAAGGTTAATAATAACTTATTGAAAGACAGTATAAAGTGCCAAATTGGCACCTTAAAAACATATATTTAGATGGACGATTTAGTCATCATAGAGAATAAGATATACGAAATCAGAGGACAGAAGGTGATGCTGGACTTTGACTTGGCGGAAATGTATGAGATAGAAACAAAGGTTTTGAAACAATCAGTACGACGAAATATAGAACGTTTTCCAGAAGATTTCATGTTCAGACTCACTGAACATGAAGGTAAGTTACTGATAGACAATATAAGGTCACAAAATGTGACCTTATCAAACGAATGGTTTCGTTACTCCCCTTTCGCCTTCACCGAACAAGGTGTCGCTATGCTTTCCGGTATCCTTAGAAGTCCCAAAGCCATCGAAGTCAACATCAATATCATGCGTGCCTTCGTACACATGCGGCAATATCTTCTCTCTCATGCCCCGAAGCAAGAGCTTGAAGAACTAAAAAAACGTATTGAATACCTGGAAGAAGACGTCACTTCCGACAGAGACAGTTACGAGAAACAGTTTGACGAACTCTTCTCTGCCTTTGCCAAGCTGAGTGCCGCCGTACAAGTGAAAAGTACACCAATGGGCAGAATAGAAGTGAAAGGTTTTAGAAAAGAGAATGACTAACAAAAGACTATGAACATGAAGATAATCAGTAAATGGATGGGAGTGGTATTATTGGCATCATCCGCTCTCTTCACAACGAACGTTATGGCACAAGATTTAAAGAAACCGACGCTGGAAGACCTGATCCCCGGCGGAGAGACCTATCGCTTTGCAAAAAGCCTGTACGGACTGCAATGGTGGGGAGACACGTGCATCAAGCCCGAAATAGACTCTTTGTTTGCAGTGAACCCTAAAACAGGAAAGGAAACCCTACTCCTGACGCGTGAGAGAATCAACCAAGCACTGGAACAGGAAAAACTGGGTAAACTGAGTCATTTATATCAGGTGAGCCTGCCTTGGGCTGAAAAGACTCAGTTGCTTATCACCCTGCCCGGTAATTATATCGTTTACGACTGGAAAGCGGATAAAATCATCAGCAAACAAGCCTTGCCAGAAAAGGCAGCCAATGAGGATTATAATACCGTAAGCGGCCATATTGCTTACACTCTGAATAATAATCTTTATGTCAACGATCGCGCCGTAACCAACGAACCGGAAGGGATCGTATGCGGACAAAGTGTACACCGTAACGAGTTCGGCATCAGCAAAGGAGCTTACTGGAGTCCGAAAGGTGACTTGCTCGCCTTCTACCGCATGGATGAAAGTATGGTAACACAATATCCGTTAGTGGACATCACCGCACGGGTGGGCGAATTGAACAATGTACGTTACCCGATGGCAGGAATGACCAGCCACCAAGTAAAAGTAGGCGTCTACAACCCCTCCACCGGCAAGACCATCTATCTGAATGCAGGTGATCCGACCGACCGTTACTTCACCAATATAAGTTGGGCACCGGATGCCAAAAGCCTTTATCTCATAGAGCTGAACCGTGATCAGAACCATGCCAAGCTATGCCAGTACAGCGTAGAAACAGGCGAACTGATAGGAACTCTTTTTGAAGAGACACATCCCAAATACGTAGAACCCCAGCACCCCATCGTATTCCTGCCGTGGGACAACAGCAAGTTTATCTACCAAAGCCAACGCGACGGCTTCAACCACCTGTACCTCTACGGCACAGACGGTAAGCTGGTCAAGCAACTGACTTCCGGCAACTGGCTTGTGCAAGATGTGCTTGGCTTCAACAGTGGAAAGAAAGAAATCATCATAGCTTCCACGGAATATTCCCCGTTGCAAAGCAACCTCTTCAAAGTAAGCATAGCAACAGGCAAACGTAGCCCGCTAGGCACACCGGAAGGTATACACCACGGTACACTGAGTGCAAGCGGCAGTTACCTCATAGATACCTATTCCAGCCCTGAAGTGCCACGCAGCATCAACCTTATCGCCACACAAAACGGGAAAAGCATCAATCTGCTGACAGCAGAAGATCCATTCAAGGACTTCACCATGCCGAGCATCGAAGTAGGCACCATCAAAGCTGCCGACGGTATGACTGATCTTTACTATCGTCTCATAAAACCTGCGGACTTTGATCCGAATAAGAAATACCCCACCATTGTCTATGTATACGGTGGACCGCACGCCCAAATGGTCACCGGCGGTTGGCAGAACGGTGCACGTGGCTGGGATATCTACATGGCCAACAAAGGTTATATCATGTTCAGCCTCGACAACCGTGGAAGTGACAACCGCGGACTGGAATTTGAAAATGCTACTTTCCGACATCTTGGCATTGAAGAAGGAAAAGACCAGGTGAAAGGTGTGGAATTCCTGAAAAGTCTGCCTTATGTAGATGGCAACCGCATCGGTGTGCACGGCTGGAGTTTCGGTGGTCACATGACTACGGCATTGCTGCTCCGCTATCCCGAGATATTCAAGGTAGGCGTTGCAGGTGGTCCGGTCATCGACTGGGGATATTATGAAATCATGTACGGAGAACGCTATATGGATACCCCACAGAGTAATCCGGAAGGGTACAAAGAGTGCAACCTGAAAAACCTTGCCGGCAATCTGAAAGGACATCTGCTATTGATCCATGATGATCATGACGACACCTGTGTACCTCAACATACACTTTCGTTCATAAAGGCTTGTGTGGATGCACGCACATATCCGGACCTGTTTATCTATCCCACACATAAGCACAATGTCAGGGGACGTGACCGGGTACATCTGCATGAAAAGATAACCCGTTATTTTGAAGAGTATTTAGGAAATAAGTGATTACAATTAAAAGAAATATAAAGATGAAAGTATTATTATTAGGAAGTGGTGGCCGCGAGCATGCCCTGGCATGGAAAATAGCCCAAAGCCCGAAAGTAGAGAAACTTTTTATCGCCCCCGGTAATGCCGGCACCAGTGCGGTAGGTGAGAACGTATCCATCAAGGCAACCGATTTCCCTGCCTTGAAAGCCTTCGCTTTAGAACAAAAGATAGACATGATCGTGGTAGGTCCCGAAGATCCGCTGGTAGAAGGTATCTACGACAGCTTTACCGGAGATGCCTCCACCCAACATATTGCCATCATCGGTCCTACAGCTAAAGGTGCGCAACTGGAAGGCAGCAAAGAGTTCGCCAAAGGCTTCATGGAACGTCACGGTATTCCCACCGCCCGTTACAAAAGCATCACTGCTGCTAATCTGGACGAAGGCCTTGCTTTCCTTGAAACCCTCGAAGCTCCCTACGTGCTGAAAGCCGACGGTCTATGCGCCGGAAAAGGTGTGCTCATTCTCCCTACACTGGAAGAAGCCAAGCGGGAACTGGAAGAAATGCTCGGCGGTATGTTTGGCCAGGCCAGCGCCACAGTTGTTATCGAAGAATTCCTCAGCGGTATAGAGTGCTCCGTATTTGTGCTGACAGACAGTAAGAACTATAAGGTTTTGCCTGTTGCCAAAGATTACAAACGCATCGGTGAAGGCGATAAAGGCCTGAATACCGGTGGCATGGGAAGTGTAACTCCTGTCCCCTTTGCCGACGAGGTATTCATGGAAAAGGTACGTACCCGCATCATCGAACCTACCATCCGCGGATTGCAGGAAGAGAACATCCTTTACAAAGGCTTCATCTTCCTCGGCCTGATCCGTGTGAAAGGTGAACCAATGGTGATAGAATACAACGTCCGTATGGGCGATCCGGAAACAGAAAGCGTCATGTTGCGTATACAAAGCGACTTTGTAGAACTTCTGGAAGGTGTACGCGATGTCAATCTCGACACCAAGACATTGGTGATGGACCCACGGACAGCCGCCTGTGTCATGCTTGTCAGCGGTGGATACCCCGAAGCTTACGAAAAGGGCAAAGTGATGACCGGGTTTGAAGCAGCCACGGACAGCATCCTCTTCCATGCCGGAACCGCAATGAAAGACGGACAAGTGGTAACGAACGGCGGACGCGTGATTGCCGTATGTTCGTATGGTGAAACCAAGGAGGAAGCCCTTGCCAAAAGTTATAAAGTAGCGGATATGATCCACTTCGACAAGAAGTATTTCCGCCGCGACATCGGGTTCGATCTCTAATCACCCCATCACCTTTATTATAATGATACGAAGTAAACGATTACAGAACCGGATTACAGCGGGGCGCTTCACTCTCCCCGCTGCTGTCTTTCTATCACTGTTCTGCTGGGTACTGACTTCCATCTTATTACCCGAGATTCCAGTGATGAAAAGCAATTACCCATTGTGGGAAACCATCTACAACGATTGGATTCCGACATGGGCAAGTGCGCCCCTAAGCTTTCTGCTTTACGGTATAATCGGTTACTTCCTGATAGAGCTGAACAACACCTTCGCCATTATCCGTATGCGGGCATCCGTGCAGACAGCCATTTACTTTCTGCTGATATCTGTCTGTCCTGCCATGCACCAATTATATGCCGGAGACATTGCCTCGACAGCATTTCTGATATCTTTGTTCTTCCTGTTCAAGGGCTATCAACATCCACATCCGGCGGGCATCCTATTCTACTCGTTCCTGTTTATCGGGGCGGGCAGTCTGTTCTTCCCGCAACTGACATTGTTCATTCCCATTTTCTGGATCGGTGCATACAGTTTCCAAGCACTCACTCCTAAGAGCTTTTTCGGAGGTCTGATCGGCTGGACGCTTCCCTATTGGTTCCTGTTTGGACATGCCTACTTCTATGGTGAAATAGAATTATTCTATCAGCCATTCATCGAACTGGTGACGTTCCATCCCATTACTTTATGGAACTTCCCAGTATGGGAAATCGCTACATTGGGCTATTTGCTCCTGTTGTTCATAGTAAGCTCCGTTCACTGCCTGGTGGCAGGTTACGAAGATAAGATACGTACCCGCAGTTATCTGCATTTCCTTATTTTCCTGACGTTCTGCATCTTCGTCTATATCCTGTTGCAACCGGCACAAACGTTTCACCTCCTGCCCTTGCTGCTGATAGGCGTCAGCATCCTGACAGGACATTTCGTGGTACTGACGAACAGTCGGGCTTCTAATGTGTTTTTCATTTGTGCCCTTGCCGGGCTTATACTCTTATTCGGATTTAACGTATGGATGCTTTTGTAGACTCATTGGTTCAACTCCTGATAGACTGGGGCTATCTCGGTTTATTTATCTCCGCCTTACTGGCAGGAAGCATCGTTCCGTTCAGTTCGGAACTGGTGATGATAGCACTGGTAAAGGTAGGGCTCAGTCCGGTGATGTGTGTACTCTTCGCCACGTTGGGTAATACGATTGGCGGTATGACGTGCTACTACATGGGGCGTCTGGGTAACGTAGTCTGGATAGAGAAATATTTCAAAGTAAAAAAAGAAAAAGTAGACAAGATGCAGACTTTCCTTCAAGGTAAAGGAGCATTGATGGGCTTTTTTGCATTCCTGCCCTTCGTGGGCGAAGTAATTGCCATTGCACTGGGTTTCATGCGTAGCAATGTATGGCTGACTACTTCGTCCATGTTTGCCGGAAAGCTGATACGGTATGCCGTGATGCTGCTGGCATTGCAGGGAGTAATATCTATGTTTTAAGTTATGAAACGAATTATAGAACGTACGGAAGATGGAAGCGCAACACTGTTTGTGCCCGAACTGGATGAACATTATCATTCGGTGAAAGGAGCGCGTACAGAGTCGCAGCATATCTTTATCAACATGGGGCTGAAAGCCTCTGCCGCACCGCAACCGCACGTTCTTGAGATAGGCTTCGGCACCGGACTGAATGCCTTGCTCACACTGGAAGCTGCCGAACAGGATGCGCGTCCCGTACATTATACCGGTATCGAGCTCTATCCCCTTGCCTGGGAGGAAGTCGATGCACTAGGATATAGCAATAACCCGCTGTTCAAGCAGCTGCACACCGCCCCGTGGGAAGAAGACGTAAAAATATCCCCGCACTTCACCCTGCGGAAGATAAAGATGGATGCGATTAGTGATAAGTGGTTATCACTAAATCCTGATCTCGTTTACTTCGATGCTTTCGCCCCTGAAAAGCAACCAGAAATGTGGAACGAGCAATTATTTCGCTCTCTTTACGTTTATATGAATACAGGGGGAATATTGACGACGTATTGCGCCAAAGGTGTCATCCGCCGTATGTTGCAAGCTGTGGGCTTCCGTGTGGAGCGCCTTCCGGGACCTCCGGGGGGAAAACGGGAGATACTGAGGGCAACGAAAGAGAAACCATAAAGAGTAATCAATTATAAAAACCATAAATATAATAATGAAACGAACATTCCTGTACATCCTCGCTGCCTTGCTTGCCGCATCCTGCAAGAACAGCAGCGTCCAAAATAATAAGAGTGAAGGCGATAAGCCCGTCATCACTGTCACTATTGAGCCATTACGCTATTTCACCGAAGCCATTGCAGGCGATAACTTCAACGTTATCAGCATGGTTCCCAAAGGAAGTAGCCCGGAAACCTACGACCCTACCCCCCAGCAACTCGTAGATCTTGCCAAGAGCAAAGCCTACTTCCGGATCGGCTACATCGGTTTTGAACAAACCTGGATGGACAAGCTGACGGATAACGCTCCGCACCTGCAATTCTTCGATACTTCCCGCGGCATCGACCTGATTTATGATTCCTCACACGCCCACCATCATCACGATGCCGATGAACCTCACGCCCACGATTCCATCCAAGACGATGAGCATCAGCATCTTTTGGGTGTGGAACCACACGTTTGGAGTTCTGCCTATAATGCACAGATTATTGCCGGAAATATCGTAAATGCACTGTGCGCCATCGACAAAGGCAATGAAGAAGTCTATATGGAGCGTTACAAAAGTCTCTGCAACCAGATTGAACATACCGATAGCCTTATTTGTCACATGCTGTCGGCTCCCAATGCGGACCGTGCTTTCATGATTTATCATCCGGCATTATCTTACTTTGCCCGCGACTACGGTCTGCATCAGATTTCCATCGAAGAAAATGGTAAAGAACCTTCTCCCTCCCACCTCAAGAATCTGATAGACACTTGTAAAAAAGAGAAAGTCCGTGTTATCTTCGTGCAACCTGAATTTGACCGTCGCAATGCGGAGATCATTGCCAAACAGACGGGAACGAAGGTAATCCCTATCAATCCGCTTTCTTACGATTGGGAAGAAGAAATGTTGAACATTGCCAAGGAATTGGTCGTTAAGAACTAAAGACATCGTCAAGCAGTAAACAAATGGGTACGCCTCTTATTGAAATAAAGAATCTCAGTGCCGGCTATGACAGCCGCACGGTATTACGCAACATAAACCTCACCGTTTACGACCGGGACTTTCTGGGCATCATCGGCCCTAATGGCGGCGGAAAAACAACTCTCATCAAATGTATACTTGGTCTGTTGAAACCTACTGGAGGGGAAATTCTTTATAGAGGTGGACGAGCACTCAAAATGGGATATCTGCCACAATACAACAGTATAGATCGTAAGTTTCCCATTACAGTGGAAGAAGTAATCCTTTCCGGACTCAGCTCGCAAAAGTCACTTATTTCACGCTTCACCGCAGCACATCGGGAGAAAGCCCACCAAGTGATTGCCCGCATGGGATTGGAAGGATTGGAAGAACGTGCCATCGGCGCACTAAGCGGCGGACAATTGCAACGTGCTTTGCTGGGGCGTGCCATCATCTCCGATCCTCAACTCGTTGTCCTAGACGAACCCAGTACCTATATCGACAAGCGTTTCGAAGCCCGCCTTTACGAACTATTGGCAGAGATTAACCACGACTGCGCCATCATTCTTGTCAGCCATGACATCGGCACAGTACTGCAACAAGTAAAGTCCATCGCCTGTGTGAATGAAACACTGGACTATCATCCCGACACGGAGATAAGTGAGGAATGGTTGGAACGGAACTTCAACTGTCCGATAGAGTTATTAGGGCACGGAGCACTGCCCCATCGCATATTGGCAGAGCATAAACATGGCGACGAATGTGGATGCTGTAATTGCGAACATTAAACATCAAAGCTATAATATTTGAAACTTTTCTCTACAAAAAATCAATGTATATCTTTTAACCTATCCTAATAAATATGCCTTACCTCCACGCATTTAGCAGTTAAATCACTATATTTGCGGCCGTATATACCAAAATACAGAGCTATAACTTAAAAACATAACGAATTCTTTCCGAATGAAACAGTACAGAACCGTAAACAACCTTGTGGGTTGGATTACTTTCCTCATTGCAGCTACGGTCTATTGCATGACTATTGAACCGACTGCAAGTTTTTGGGACTGCCCGGAGTTCATCACTACCGGCTACAAACTGGAAGTAGGACACCCGCCCGGAGCACCTTTCTTCATGCTGGTAGCCAACCTGTTCTCACAATTTGCCTCCGACCCGAGCACCGTTGCCAAAATGGTAAACTATATGAGTGCACTGATGAGTGGCGCTTGTATCCTGTTCCTGTTCTGGAGCATCACGCACCTGGTGCGCAAACTTGTTGTTACAGATGAGAATAATATTACCCGCGGACAACTGATTACCATCATGGGTAGCGGTCTGGTAGGCGCACTGGCATATACATTCAGTGACACCTTCTGGTTCAGTGCCGTCGAAGGTGAAGTTTACGCATTCTCTTCTCTTTTCACAGCCGTTGTATTCTGGCTGATACTGAAATGGGAGGATGTGGCGAACGAACCTCACAGCGACCGCTGGCTTATCCTCATCGCTTACCTGACGGGACTTAGTATCGGCGTACACTTGCTGAACTTGCTCTGCTTGCCTGCCATCGTACTGGTTTACTACTACAAGAAAGTGCCCAACGCAAATGCCAAAGGTTCATTACTGGCATTGCTCGCTTCGGGCATTCTGGTTGCCGCTGTACTTTATGGCATGGTACCGGGTATTGTAAAAGTAGGAGGCTGGTTCGAACTGTTCTTCGTGAATACACTGGGAATGTCTTTCAACAGCGGTGTAATGGTTTACATCATTGTATTGGCAGCTTCCATCATCTGGGGAGTATACGAAAGCTACACGGAAAAGAACAAGATGCGCATGTCCGTCTCCTTCGTACTGACAATTGCCTTGTTAGGTATTCCCTTCTACGGACACGGAACGAGCGCTGTTATTATAGGTATTATTGTTATCGCCTTCCTGTTCTTCTACCTCAGCCCGAAGATGCAGGCAAGTATGAAAGAGAAATATCGTGTTTCTGCGCGTACGCTCAACACCTCGCTGTTGTGTACCATGATGATTGTCATCGGATATTCTTCCTACGCCATTATCGTGATCCGCTCTACAGCCAACACCCCCATGGATCAGAACTCACCCGAAGACATCTTCACGCTGGGTGAATATCTGGGCCGTGAACAATACGGAACCCGCCCGTTATTCTACGGACAGGCATTCTCTTCCAAAGTAGCCCTCGATGTAAAAGATGGCTATTGCGAACCGCGTATCTCGTACAACGGAACCAAATTTATCCGCAAGGAAAAAGCCACTCCCGATGAAAAGGACAGCTATATTGAAATCCCCGGACGTATCGAATACGAATACGCGCAGAATATGCTTTTCCCGCGTATGTACAGCAGCCAGCACGCCAGGGAATATCAAGCCTGGGTAGACATTAAGGGCGAAGACGTTCCCTATGACCAGTGCGGACAAATGGTGATGGTGAACATGCCCACACAATGGGAAAACATCAAGTTCTTCTTCACCTACCAGCTCAACTGGATGTACTGGCGCTACTTCATGTGGAACTTCGCCGGACGCCAGAACGACCTGCAAGGCAGCGGAGAAATAGAACATGGTAACTGGATCACCGGCATCCCGTTCATTGACAACTTCCTGGTGGGCGACCAGAGTCTGTTGCCGCAGGAACTGCAAAACAATAAGGGACACAACGTCTTCTACTGCCTGCCTTTATTGCTCGGTATCATCGGCCTTTTATGGCAGGCATACCGCGGACAGAAGGGTATTCAACAGTTCTGGGTAGTGTTCTTCCTGTTCTTCATGACGGGTATCGCCATTGTGCTCTACCTGAATCAGACACCGAGCCAGCCGCGTGAACGCGACTATGCATACGCCGGATCATTCTACGCCTTTGCCATTTGGATAGGTATGGGTGTGGCAGGTATTATCCGCCTGTTGCAACACTACGCCAAGATGAAGGAACTTCCGGCCGCAACACTGGCATCCGTTGTCTGCCTGTTCGTGCCCATACAGATGGCAAGCCAGACGTGGGACGACCACGACCGCAGCGACCGCTACCTGGCACGTGACTTCGGCCAGAACTATCTGATGTCTCTGCAAGAAACCGGCAATCCAATTATCTTCACCAACGGTGATAACGATACATTCCCCTTGTGGTACAATCAGGAAACAGAAGGATTCCGCACGGATGCACGTACTTGTAACCTCAGTTACTTACAGACAGATTGGTATATCGACCAGATGAAGCGTCCTGCCTACGATTCTCCGTCATTGCCCATCACTTGGGACCGTATGGATTACGTGGAAGGAACCAATGAATACATTCCTGTACAGGCCGATTACAAGAAGAGCATCGACGCCCTCTATGCCGAAGCTGAAAAGCAGGCACTGAACGGTAACCCGGAAGCTCTGGTGAATGTGAAGAAAGAGTTCGGTGAAAACCCGTACGAATTGCGGAACATCCTGAAATATTGGGTACGAAGCAAAAATGAAGATCTCAAAGTAATTCCTACGGACAGCATTGTACTGAAGGTGGATAAGGAAGCTGTACGCCGCAGCGGCATGATGATACCGGGCGACAGTATCCCCGATTACATGCACATCTCACTGAAAGGCAAACGCGCCCTTTATAAGAGCGAACTGATGATGCTTGAAATGCTGGCAGAAGCCAATTGGGAACGTCCTATCTACATGGCAGTCAGCGTAGGTACGGAAAACCACCTCGGCATGGGTAATCACTTCATACAGGAAGGTCTAACCTATCGCTTCACTCCGTTCGATACCGACAAGACAGGCGTCAAACTGGATAGCGAAAAGATGTATGATAACCTGATGAATAAGTTCAAGTTCGGTGGCATCGACAAGGAAGGTATCTATATTGATGAAAACGCCATGCGTATGTGCTATTCTCACCGACGTATCTTCTCACAACTCGTAGGTCAGTTGATACGTGAAGGCAAGAATGACAAGGCCAAGAAAGCATTGGACTACGCAGAGAAGATGATTCCTGCCTACAATGTGCCGTACGACTGGCAGAACGGTGCCGTACAAATGGCAGAAGCATACTATCAACTGGGCGAAACGGAAAAAGCCGACAGCATTATGAAGGCACTCGCCGACAAGGCTGTGGAATACCTCACTTGGTATCTGAGCTTGGATGAACAACGTTTTGCTATGTCCAGCCGTGAAATCATCGACTATCAGCTGCCTATCCTCAGTTCAGAAGTGAAGCTTATGCAGAAGTATAATTCCGAACTGGCTCCGATATATGACAGCAAGCTGAACGAATTGTATCAGATGTGCGTTGACCGTATGAAATAAGAAATAGTGATTAGCGGTTAGTGATAAGTGATTAACGGCTATGCCGTAACATCGCACACTAACCGCTAATCACTTATCACTAACCGCTAACTACTAATCACTTATCAATAATCGTTAATCACTAATAACCGTGTTTATAGAACAGCCTCCCGAGTTTGTCCGAAAGCTATATCCCGGTGCCATTTGGCGAATGGATCCGAACGAGAAATCCGTCTACCTGACTTTTGATGATGGTCCCATCCCCGAAGTAACCCCATGGGTACTTGAACTATTGGATAAACATGACATCAAAGCCACCTTCTTCATGGTGGGAGACAATATACGCAAGCATCCCGATGTATTCCAAATGGTAGTAGATGGCGGTCACCGCATCGGAAACCATACATTCAATCATATCCGCGGATTCGAATATTTGTCCGACAATTATCTTGCCAATACGGACAAGGCGAATGAACTGATGAAAACAGATCTCTTCCGTCCACCGCACGGTCACATGCGCTGGGGACAGTATTTCACCTTGAAACGGCATTATAAGATAGTGATGTGGGATTTGGTTACGCGTGACTACAGTAAGAAATTGCGCGGTCCGCAAGTACTTGCCAATGTGATGAGATATGCACGGAACGGGTCTATTATCACTTTCCACGACTCGCTGAAGTCCTGGAATAACGGCAACCTGCAATATGCACTGCCGCGGGCATTGGATTTTCTGGAAGAGGAAGGATACGAGTTTAAATTGCTATAAGGTTTCACCACAGAATAACACAGAGTCCCACTGAGTTCATTTCAAATTGATTGAACTCAGTGGGACTCTACTATTTCAAGACGAGATTTATTTAATTGTCACCGTCAACGGATTACGTACCTTCTGAGCATAGTTTGCCATGTATTCATTCCATGCTTCCGGAGTTTTGATGTCAGCCTTGTCCCAGGCAGCACCCCAGTAGTAAACATACTCTGAACCCGGTTCATAATCGCTGATAGCCAATACATGGCCGTCGGCACCACCACGCAGTTCATTCTTTTCCTTTTCAGGGAAGAGCAACGATTTTGCCTCTTTCACTGTAGTCGGGAAAGCAGCACCTACAAATATCTTACCGTTATTATTATTCACATTGTCCGTAGGGTCCACATAAGTGATATAGCCGGCAGCAGCATCAGCAACAACAGCACCATCCGGTTCGTGCAACACGATACCTGTAGCCACGGGAGTAGTCTCTTTCAGGTTATCAAAAGAAACCGCAGTCTTATTCAAGTGAGAGCCTGCATCCAGCGTGATAACACGTGTTTCAATCACTGTTGAGTCACCCTTGATAGTCAGCGGATTGTAAACCAGCTTCACAGTGAAACGCAACGGACCGTTATCCAGAATATCCTGTGTAGCGTAGCAATACGGATAAACGATTTCACCGTCGGGCATCAAAGCAGCAGTACCGCCACCCAGCGTAGGACCTACTTTATAGCAGTCCAGACCGTTTCCGTGGTCTACGTGATAAGATACCGATTGATACAATTCCTGTGCAGCTTTCGGATCAGTTTTCTTCAATTCAGCGATCTTTGCTTTAGTCTCCGGATTCAACTCACCTGCATAACGGGCTTCTACAACCGGTTCGGTGGTATTGTACTTCGTCCAAACATCATAACCGAAAGCACGTTCGCCAGTCTTTTGCAAAGCAGGACCATACGCACGGAAAGCAACCAGATCATTTTCCCAGGCTACATCATCCACACGTTCAGGATAATATCTACCGCAAGCCTTTACTGCAAAAGCTTCAGGCGTGCCTGCCTGAATGGTATAAACAGCCGTACCGTTAGCAGCTACGCTTGCAGGGAAAATCACTTTTTCATCATAAGTAATCTGATAGGGGACTTGTTGTCCGTCAGCATTCAGAACCACAATCTGTGCTGTGTCAGCCAGTTTCAGTTGGTTGGCGATGTCGCTCATAGCCACCTCAACCATTTCATTGGAACGCTCCATTGCCAAAGGATTGCTTACCGTTACGGTAACTACATCCTTAGTGGTGGTGCAGGCAAAACATACGAATGCTGTTGCCAGTAAAAGGAATAACTTTTTCATATTGCTTAATCAATTGATAATTGAAAAACGGATAATGGATTATGAAGATATAGAAAATGGGAAAAATGGATAACTGACAGCATCAATTATCCATTTCCCATTATTTATTCATATACTTATTTAGGCTGTTTGCCAATGTAAGCCAGGATACCACCGTCAACGTAGAGTACGTGACCGTTTACGAAATCAGAAGCGTCGGAAGCCAGGAATACGGCAGGACCCATCAAATCTTCAGGAGTACCCCAACGCGCAGCCGGAGTCTTAGCAACGATAAATGCATCGAACGGATGACGTGAACCGTCAGCTTGCGGTTCGCGAAGCGGTGCAGTCTGCGGAGTAGCGATGTAACCCGGGCCGATACCATTACACTGGATGTTGTATTCACCGTACTCGGAAGCGATGTTGCGAGTCAGCATCTTCAATCCACCCTTGGCAGCAGCATAAGCAGACACGGTCTCACGACCCAATTCACTCATCATAGAGCAGATGTTGATAATCTTGCCGTGACCTTTCTTTATCATAGAAGGGATAACAGCCTTGGATACGATAAACGGAGCGTTCAAGTCTACGTCGATCACCTGACGGAATTCAGCAGCAGACATTTCGTGCATCGGAATACGCTTGATGATACCTGCATTGTTTACCAGAATATCGATCACGCCCACTTCTTTCTCAATCTGGGCAACCATAGCGTTCACCTGCTCTTCATTTGTCACGTCGCATACATAACCTTTAGCATCGATGCCTTCAGCTTTGTAAGCAGCCAGACCTTTGTCCACTAATTCTTGTTTGATGTCGTTGAACACGATTTTTGCACCGGCTTGTGCATAGGCAGTTGCCAGAGCGAAGCCAATTCCGTAAGAAGCACCGGTTACAAGTGCTACTTTGCCTTCTAATGAAAAGTTTACCATAATTTATTTACTTAGGTTTATTAATAACTTGTTTCTAATTACGATTCAAAGTCTCGGTTTACTCAATTTATTACTTCAGGTCGGTAATCAAAGAGAAGTCCTGATCTCCATAGTCCAGGTTTTCACCACCCATACCCCAGATAAAGGTATAGTTATGAGTAGCGGCAGCAGAATGGATAGACCATTCGGGAGACAATACAGCCTGGTCACCCTTCATCCATACGTGGCGGGTTTCGTCAACTTCGCCCATGAAGTGGCAAACTGCATGTTCTTCGGGTACTTCAAAATAGAAGTAAGCTTCCATACGACGGCTGTGCACATGTGCCGGCATCGTATTCCATACGCTACCCGGAGCAAGTTCCGTCATACCCATCTGCAACTGGCAGGTAGGCAATACCTGATTCACCAGCATCTTATTTATATTACGATGGTTGGAACCTTCCAGGCTACCCATTTCAGCAACTACGGCATCAGCCTTCGTCACTTTCTTATCAGGATAGTTGCGATGAGCAGTCAGTGAGTTGAAGTAGAACTTGGCGGGATTCTTTTCATCCTTGCTTTCGAAAGTTACTTCACGATCGCCCGAACCCAGGTAGAGAGCTTCCTTATAATCCAATTCGAATACAGCGTTACCGGCTTTTACCACACCAGGACCGCCTACATTAAAGATACCCATTTCGCGACGGGTCAGGAAGAAAGGAGCCTTCAACGGATCAATAGCTTCCAGTTTCAACACTTCGCCCACGGGCATTGCACCACCTACAACCATACGGTCGTACATGGAATATACCATATTTACTTCATTGGGGACAAATATCTTTTCGATTAAGAAATCTCTGCGGATTCTTGTAGTATCATAACTTTTTGCATCTTCAGGATGCGCAGCATAGCGAATTTCATAGTTCGTTTTCATACCTTATTTATTTATAGTTATTGAATAAGTTCTCTTTCTACGTGCACTTCGTTTACGTACACGATGCAAAAATAGTAAAAGAAAACGGGTTAACCTTGCAATTTTGTTCCAATTATCCACCAAAAATGTCCAGAATCTGTGCAATGTACACTTTTTTAACGAACTATAATACGATTTGAGGTAGTTTTTTACCTAACGGGAAAAACAGAGCCACTCCTACTCTCATGAAAACATCCTCTTTTAGCAATAAATACTCCCGGCTATTGACTTTCGCCTTTTTATTTTGTATCTTTGAGAAACAGTAAAAAAAGAAATAGCACATGAAACGTACAGAAATAAAGACATAATCAGTCCACCACAGCATATATTTCCATATATGCACAAACTTCTAATGGGAGAAAGTCAGTCA
>OGQD01001144.1_pt1 | contig 18093 bp, 16 predicted proteins | sample 1553091 | NCBI WGS metagenome assembly OGQD01 (sample SAMEA2580290, study PRJEB22360) | human gut metagenome | biome: human gut; feature: human-associated habitat; material: faeces | place: Denmark | collected 2008/2010
TCTCGTGCTGACCCCCCCCCCGGCCAATGGAACCTGCTACGAACTTGTCGGAGTGAACAGGTTCGCGAACCGCTGCGGGCTATCCGCCGTGATGGCGGATAACGCTTCCTGCGCTCCCGGACATTCGAGCCACTGCTTCCCCTCACCCTGGCCCTCAGGGAGAGGGCCGGGGTGAGGGGAAGCGCCCGGGTGCGAGGCTCATCGCAGTCGGAGCCCGCTGCCATGGGGCCTTAGAGCAAAAGACTGCGAATATCCCCCAACACTTCGCCGAGCCGCCGAGTGAACCGCGCCGCCGCCGCACCGTTGATCACCCGGTGGTCATAGGACAGCGACAACGGCAGCATCAGCCGCGGTTGGAAGGCCTTGCCGTCCCACAGCGGCTGCATGGTCGCCTTGCTCACGCCGAGGATCGCCACTTCTGGCGCATTGACGATGGGCGTGAAGCCGGTGCCGCCAATATGTCCCAGGCTGGAGATGGTGAAGCAGGCGCCCTGCATCGCGTCGGTGGAGAGCTTCTTGGTCCGCGCCTTCTCCGCCAGTTCGGCGGCCTCCAGGGCAAGCTGCAGCAGCCCTTTCTTGTCCACGTCGCGGATCACCGGCACCAGCAGGCCATCCGGCGTGTCCACGGCGAAGCCGATGTGCACGTAATGCTTGCGGATCAGCGCCTTGCCGCTGGGCGCCAGCGAGCTGTTGAAGTCCGGCAGCTCTCGCAGCAGGTGGGCGCAGGCCTTGAGCAGGATCGGCAGGATGGTCAGCTTGGTCCCGGCCTTTTCCGCCGCCGCCTTCTGCGCGAGGCGGAAGGCTTCCGCCTCGGTGATGTCGGCGGACTCGAACTGGGTCACGTGGGGCACGTTCAGCCAGCTGCGGTGCAGGTTGCTGGCGCCGACCTGCATCAGGCGGGTCATGGCCACTTCTTCGATTTCGCCGAACTTGCTGAAGTCGATTTCCGGAATCGGCGGAATCCCTGCGCCGCCAGCGGCTCCCCCCCCCCCCCGCCTGCTGCGACCCGGAGGCGCGGAACCCCTGGCCCCCCCAGCGGCTCCTGCCGCCGCGCCGGACTTGCTCCGTTGCAGTTGCTCCTTCACGAACAACTGCACGTCCTCCTTGAGGATGCGGCCCTTGGGCCCGGTGCCGGTAACCTGCGCCAGGTCGACGCCGAATTCGCGGGCGAGCATGCGCACCGCCGGCCCGGCGTGGACCTTGGTGTCGTCGCGGCTGGGCGCACCGACGGGCGCGGCTTCCGGTGCCTTGGTCTGCTCGGTTCTTGCGCTGGGCTCCGGAGCGGGTTGCGCGGTGTCCTGCGCAGCAGTCGGCGCGGCGCTAGCGGCAACTTCCAGTTCAAGGATCTCATCGCCTTCCTTGAGCGTATCGCCGATCTTCACCTTGATGGCTTTCACCACCCCGGCCCTGGGCGCGGGGATTTCCATGCTGGCCTTGTCGGATTCCAGCGTCAGCAGGCTCTGGTCGGCCTCGATGGAGTCACCCACCTTGACCATCAGTTCGATGATCTCGCCCTGGCCGTTGCCGATGTCCGGAACCTTGATGGTTTCCACGCCACCGCCTCCCGCAGGCGCGGATTGCGGGGCCGGTGCGGCGGCGGGCCTGGGTTGTTCGGCTGCCGGTTTGGCGGGCTCTTCGGCCTTGGCCTCGGTGGCGCTGTTTTCGGCTTCCAGTTCGAGGATCTCGTCGCCTTCCTTGAGGGTGTCGCCGATCTTCACCTTGATCGCCTTCACCACGCCGGCTTTCGGCGCAGGAATTTCCATGCTGGCCTTGTCGGATTCCAGGGTCAGCAGGCTCTGGTCGGCCTCGATGCGATCGCCGACCTTGACCAGCAGTTCGATGACTTCGCCTTCGCCGTTGCCGATGTCGGGTACGCGGATGGTCTCGCTCACGGTGCCTCTCCTCAGAACCTGCTCAATGTCTGCCTGCACTTGCTCATGCGGCGTTGAGAGCAGGCTCGAAATGCTCATTTACCGCTCGTAAACTGCGCTTTCTCGCCTGCTCTCGCCTTGCCTGAGCTGCGTTCGGCAAGACCTTGAACAGGTTCTAGCAGTCCAGCGGGTTGGGTTTTTCCGGGTCGAGGCCGAACTTGGCGATGGCTTCCGCCACCACTTTCGGCTCGATGTCGCCGCGATCGGCCAGCGCCTCCAGCGCGGCGAGCACCACCCAGTGGCGGTCCACCTCGAAGAAGTGACGGAGCCTCGCGCGGGTGTCGCTGCGGCCGAAGCCGTCGGTGCCCAGCACCTTGAATTCCTTGGTCGGCACCCACTGGCGAATCTGTTCGGCGTAGACCTTCATGTAGTCGGTGGACGCGATCACCGGCCCGCGCCGGCCGCCGAGGCAGTGCTCGACATAACTCGCACGCGGCTTCTGCCCCGGATGCAGGCGATTCCAGCGTTCCACGGCCAGGCCGTCGCGGCGCAGCTCGTTGAAGCTGGGCACGGACCAGATGTCCGCGCCGATGCCGAAGTCCTCGCGGAGGATTTTCGCGGCCGCTTCCACCTCGCGCAGGATGGTTCCCGAGCCGAGCAGCTGGACGTGGTGCGCGGCGCCGCGCTTGTCCTCGTCGAGCAGGTACATGCCCTTGATGATCCCTTCCTCGGTGCCCTTGGGCAGGGGCGGGTGCGGGTAGTTCTCGTTCATCACGGTGATGTAGTAGAAGACGTCCTGCTGCTCCTCCATCATCTGCCGGACGCCCTCCCTGATGATCACCGCCAGCTCGTAGGAGTAGGTCGGGTCGTAGGTGCGGCAGTTGGGGATGACCGAGGCAAGCACGTGGCTGTGGCCGTCCTCGTGCTGCAGGCCTTCGCCGTTGAGCGTGGTGCGCCCGGCGGTGCCGCCGAGGAGGAAGCCGCGGGTCAGGCTGTCGCCGGCCGCCCAGGCGAGGTCGCCGATACGCTGGAAGCCGAACATCGAGTAGAAGATGTAGAACGGCAGCATCGGCTGGCGGTAGTTGCTGTAGGCGGTGCCGGCGGCGATGAACGACGACATGGCGCCGGCCTCGGTGATGCCTTCCTCGAGGATCTGGCCCTTCTTGTCCTCGCGATAGAACATCAACTGCTCCTTGTCGACCGGCTCGTAGAGCTGGCCCACCGAGGAGTAGATGCCGAGCTGGCGGAACATGCCCTCCATGCCGAAGGTGCGGGCTTCGTCCGGGATGATCGGCACGATGCGCTGGCCCAGCTCCTTGTCCTTGACCAACTGCGAGATGATCCGCACGAAGGCCATGGTGGTGGAGATTTCACGGTCGCCCGAACCGTCCAGCAGCGCCTTGAGCGTTTCCAGCGGCGGTGCCGGGATGGCCTGGCTGTTGCCATGGCGATGGGGCATGAAGCCGCCCAGGGCGGCCCGGCGTTCCTTCAGGTAGCGCGCCTCGGCGCTGCCCTCGTCGGGGCGATAGAAGGGCAGCCTGGGCAGGTCGGCATCCTTGATCGGGATGTCGAAACGGTCGCGGAAGGCGCGCAGGCTGTCCACGTCGATTTCGTGGATGTTGTGGGCGATGTTCTTCGCCTCCCCGGTGCCGGTGCCATAGCCCTTGATGGTCTTGGCCAGGACCACGCTGGGCTGGCCCTTGTGGTTCACCGCCTGGTGGTAGGCCGCATAGACCTTGTACGGGTCGTGGCCGCCACGGTTGAGCTTCCAGACCTCCTCGTCGGAGAGGTCCTTGACCATCTCCAGCAACTCGGGCCGTTTGCCGAAGAAGTGCTCGCGGACGTAGGCGCCGTCCTTGGCCTTGTAGTTCTGGTAGTCGCCGTCCACCGCTTCGTCCATCCGCGCCTGCAGCAGGCCGGCGGTGTCCTTGGCGAACAGCGGGTCCCACAGGCGCCCCCAGATCACCTTGATCACGTTCCAGTTGGCGCCGCGGAACACGCCTTCCAGCTCCTGGATGATCTTGCCGTTGCCGCGCACCGGGCCGTCCAGGCGCTGCAGGTTGCAGTTCACCACGAAGATCAGGTTGTCGAGCTTCTCGCGCCCGGCCAGGGAGATCGCACCGAGGGATTCGGGTTCGTCGGTCTCGCCGTCGCCGAGGAAGCACCAGACCTTCTGCTTGCCGGCGGGAATGAAGCCGCGGCTCTCCAGGTACTTCATGAAGCGCGCCTGGTAGATCGCCTGGATCGGCCCCAGGCCCATGGACACCGTGGGGAACTGCCAGAAGTGCGGCATCAGCCGGGGGTGCGGGTAGGAGGAGACTCCCTTGCCATCCACCTCCTGGCGGAAGTTCTCCAGCTGCTCGTCGCTGAGCAGCCCCTCGATGTAGGCGCGGGCGTAGACGCCTGGGGAGGCGTGACCCTGGAAGTAGATCAGGTCGCCGGCGTGTTCCTCGGTAGGGCCGTTGAAGAAGTAGTTGAAGCCGATGTCGTAGAGGGTCGCCGAGGAAGCGAAGGTGGAGATGTGCCCGCCCAGTGACGGGTCCTTGTGGTTGGCGCGCATGACCATTGCCAGCGCGTTCCAGCGCACCAGCGAGCGGATGCGCCGCTCCATGAACAGGTCGCCGGGCATGCGTGCTTCATGGCCGACCGGAATGCTGTTGCGATAGGGCGTGGTGATGGCGTAGGGCAGTTGCGTGCCGGTGCGGCTGGCCAGCTCGCCGAGGCGAGTCATCAGGTAGTGGGCGCGCTCTTCGCCTTCTTTTTCCAGTACGGATTCCAGCGCGTCCAGCCATTCCTGGGTTTCGACGGGGTCGATATCGTGCATGGTCAGGGGTCCTGGTTACGGGGTCGGCTCTACGCAATGCCGGCTCCGGGCCAGGTGTTCCAAGGGGTTGGCGCAACGGTCGGCGGCCCTTGTGAGGCCACCGCGCTGCCGCCGGCACGCGCGTGTGGCTATAGAGCTTAGACAGCTCTGGCGCCAGTGCCCGCCCTGATTGTCGAGTCAGGTCGTCATACCGGCCCCTTGAACCTTCAGACGAGCTCGGTGAAAAAGCCCGCCAATGGGCGGGCCTCTTCATGATCGGTAGGGCGTCGTGGTGCACATCACGCTGTGGCGAGCGGGGCGCGCGATGCTTTTTGCTTTCTGTTCACATAGTCGATGGCGGGCTGCTCGATGAACAGATGAACCAGATACGCAGCACCGATAACCATCATTAGGTACGACGGTGCGGCGGACCAATCGCTCATGTCCATGTGCTCCTTGAAGAAGGACACAAAGATCGGGTGAATCAGATAGACCGAATAGGAAATACGGCCTAGGAAATCACCCAGCCGATTATTCGTCAGGTGATACACGATGCCCGCTTGGCTTGAGAGAGAGTAGATAAGAGCGGTGAAGAGGAACGGGGCAATGTAAGCATCACGGTTCACCCAACTGGTCTTGGCAAATAGATACACGCCAGCGCCGATGGCGGCGATCTGGATGAGCGATTCACCCCATTCGGATAGGTGCTTCGAGCGCACGTGGATGGCGACGGCGGCGCCGAGACAGAAGCCAATTAAGCAGCGGATGAATCCAAACGGAACACCATTGTTCCATAAGTGGTAGTGCACATTCATGTGCAGCGGAGATGTCCTGCTGATCAGCACTGCCAGCCAGAGCGCTACCAATACCAGACAGGCCAGCAGAACGCCCGCATGCTTCTCCTTCAGCGCATGAATGAGAGAAAAGAAAATCATGCCCAGCCAGAATTCAGCGGAAATGCTCCAGCCCACCCCAATGGGTTCAAACCTGTAGTTGCCGCCACCGCCAAAGGGGAAGAGTTGAGTAAGCGTGACGATCTTGAATAGGTCCAGACCGCTCGGCAAAGGCAGGTTTTTCGTGAACTTCAAAATCACGAATTGAACAGCGACAGCAAACAGAAAAGTCGGGAAGAGTCGATAGATTCTCTTTTCGGTGAACCTGACGAACCAGTCGGTACCGTCGCGCCTATCGGCCAGTATCGATTTGGTGAGAACGAAGCCACTGAGGATGAAGAAGAAGTCTACGGCCAGAATAAACGAAGAAGGAACAACGTCCTTTATTCCGCTCCAGAAATAGAAATGCCCAACTGCAACCACTAAAGCGAAGGCTCCTCGGAAAGAGTCCAAGGATAGGTTCCGCGTCGTCCCTGCCACCGCAAGTCTCCTTAATGAAAAAGGGCGCGAGTGTATCAGGGGTGATATCACTTTGATATTTTTTCTACAGGTCAGCTTATCCGGTTGCGCACGAGGCGCCTCGGCTAATGACAAACATTGCTCTGACGTCCGTTCACGAGGGGATTTGGCACGAGAAGCGCAACGGCGCCCGCTCAGTGGGTCGAGTCAGGACGTCGCAGCCTTCCCTATCAACGCGCCTGCACCGCGTCGCGCCGCAGGTCGTCGCCGCGCTTCCACTGGGCCGCCACCAGCCGGTCGCGCCCGGCCTGCTTGGCCTGGTAGAGCAACCGGTCCACCGCCGCGACGAAGTCCAGCGGGCGGTCGCTGGAGGAGGGCACGGCGGTGCCGACGCCCAGGCTGATGGTCAGCAGCGAGGACACATTCGACTTCTCGTGACTGATCTGTTGTTCGCGCAGCACGCTGCGGCAGCGCTCGGCAACCTGCCGCGCGGCCTCGCTGTCGGTCTCCGGCAGCACCAGCACGAACTCCTCGCCGCCGAAGCGCGCGATGAAGTCCCGCGGGCGATGCAGCGCACCGGCCAGTGCCTTGCCCACCGTGCGCAGGCAGTCGTCACCGCGGACATGCCCGTAGTGATCGTTGAACTGCTTGAAGTAGTCGATATCCAGCAGTACCAGGGAGATCGGCTGGCCGCTGCGCTGGGCGCTGCCCCACTCGGTGTCCAGCACCGAATCGAACATGCGCCGGTTGGCCACACCGGTCAGGCCGTCCTTGTACGAGTACTCCTCGAGCTGGCGCTGCAGCATGATCAGCTGTTCTTCGGCGCGCTTGCGCTCGCTGATGTCGAACATGAAGCCGACCAGCGAATCCACCTCGCCGTCGTCGTCGCGCACCACGTGCACCACATCGCGAATCCACACGTAATCACCCTGGATGGTCAGCGCGCGGTAATCCGCCTCGTGATCGGTGCCCTCGCGGGACTGCGAAATGCAGAAATTCACCACCCGCTCGCGGTCTTCGGGGTGCATGCGCTCTGCCCAGTCGTTGGCGCTGACCCAACTGGCCTGGCTCCAGCCCAGCAATTCTTCGATCTGCGGGCCGATGTAGGCGAAGGTCATGGATTTCCAGTCGATCTTCCACGGGATGGCGCGGGTGGATTCGAGGAGGGTCTGGTAGACGGGATTCTCCGGGGAGGCGTCGTACGGCATGGCGGCGGCTCTCTGATGGCACTGTGCCTTGTTCTACCACATCGCGATGACCGAAAAGCGGCCGATTGCGCTGGTTGACCCCTCGATGGCGGCGGGGCGACAGACGGTCGTTTCCGACAGAGACGGTTTCTTCAGCAATTCATAACGGGTTCTTCACGAATCCGGGGATAGGGTTTGATCGCCCGCCATCTGACAACCCGCAGTGCGATGGATACCCCAGGGATGGGTCGGGCCTCCCTCGTCGAAGAGGGAACGGATGCGGACCTCTTTCCAGCAGCGCGGCCTCAATCATGCCCATCCCGAAAGTCTTCAGATCAATGTCCCGCGGTTGGCTGGCATTACTGGCAATGCTCCCGGTGATTGCCCTGCTCAGTGGCTTCCTGCCGCTGGACTTCTCGCGTCCTACGCCGCTGGTGGGTGACGCCCAGCGCCAGGCCGAATTGCGCGAGCATTGGCAGAACGGCGACCTGATCGTGCTGGTGCGCCATGCCGAACGCTGCGACCGCTCCAGCGCACCGTGCATGGCCGACGTCAGCGGCATCACCGTCAGGGGCGGGCAGAGTGCCCACGAGATCGGGCAGGATTTCGCCGCGCTCGGCCTGGCCAATGCCGACATTCTCAGCAGCGACCAGTTGCGCGCCGTCCAGACTGCCTCCTCGATGTTCGGCCGGCAGCCGGTGGAGCAGAACTGGTTGTACAAGTGCGAAGGAACGATGCTGGACCAGGCGCTGCAGCACAAGGTGGCGCACCGCAACCTGATCCTGGTGACCCACAGCGAATGCATCGAAGACCTGGAACACTCGGTCAGCGTGGACGACCCGGCGACCCCGGACTATGCCTCGACGCTCTTCGTGCTCAGCGAGAAGGACCAGACGCCGCGCTTGCTGGGTTACCTCGACGCGGATCAGTGGCCGTTGAACGTCAGCGGGCGCTGATCTGGCTGGGCGTGGCGCCCAGGCGGTAGCGCTGCAATTCCTGCGCGGTCAGCACGCGCATGCGTTGCGGGTCGATGCTCTGCATGGCGTCGGCCAGCTCCAGGGGAATATCCATGTCGCGGAAATAGGTGCGGGCGTTGTAGCTGCCCGCGGCCTGGGACGAATCGCCGGCCGGGTAGTAGGGGCGATGCAGGCCCACGTAGCCGCGCACGGTACGGTGCTTGCCGGCGGCCAGCAGGTAGACGCAGGAGCCCTGGCAGACGCTGTTGGTCGGCACCAGGGTCTCGAAGCCGGATTCACGCAGCAGGCGGCCCATCTTGATCGACTCGGCGGCGCTGCCACCGATGCTGTCCAGCAGGGCCACCTTGCGGGCGAACTTGCCGGGGTTGGCCAGCAGCCCCTTGAACAGACGTTCGTAGTCGCCCGGAGCGATGTCCTCGCTGATCCGTACCGCCAGTACTTCGCCGACCTTGGAATGCTGCACCTGCTTCACCTCGACCTTGGCGAAGGTCAGGCTGGAGCACAGCGCGGTGGCACAGAGCAGGGCGGTGCGAAGCATCGGGAGACGAGTCCTGTCGAAGTTTTTGTAGGAAGGCGCAGAAGATACCCTGAAGCGCCTTCCTACGCATCCTCCTGGGCGCCTCACATACCGTTGGCGTAGGCCGGATTGTGCAGGTCGATCCGCTGGCGGACCTCGCGCAGCGCGCCTGCGTACTGGCAAAGCATGTGCAGCGCCCAGTCGGCGCGTTCGCGCAGGCGCTGGTCGTTTTCATCGCTTGGCGGGCCTTCGTTGAGCACGCTTTCCACCTGTCGGACCACCAGCTGTTCCGGCAGGTAGGCGATGCGGCTGTTCTTGTAGCTGGAGGCGCGCAGCTCGGCCAGCGGATAGGCGCCGCCCTGGCCGGCGGAAACCCCGACCGGTAGCGCCGGCTTGTGCCCCAGTTCGCGCAGCCCGGCATAGACGAAGAAATTCTTCAGCGCCGGGCAGGCCATGCCGTGCCATTCCGGAGCGATCACCACCAGCGCATCGGCCTCGTGCAGCAGCTCGCGGTGCTGCGGCCAATGGCCTTGCGTATCCGCTGCCGGCCACAGCGGCAGTGGCGTGGCGCCCAGGTCGATGACCTGCGCCCAGCCGCACAGCGCCAGGCTTTCCAGACGGCCGGCAAGGTAGCGAGCGACCTTCGCCGACTGGCTGTCCAACTGGCTGGAGCCGGCGACCAGCACGATATTCGGGCTCATCGGGCCACCTCCGCTGCCACGTCCTTCTCGGTGTCCGGCGCACGGTTGCGCACCAGCGGCCAGAACACTTCCTCCTGCCAGCTGACCGGCGCCAGGTCCTCGATGCCGTAGGTCTGTGGGCGGCGCCGGGTGATCTTTGCCGTACCGAAGAGCACGTCCCAGAAGAACAGCAGGTTGCCGAAGTTGCCCTTGTAGTAGGTCACGCCATCGTCGGCACTCAATCCGTGGTGGGCCGAATGGGTGGCGGGCGTCGAGATTGTCCGCTCCAGCAGCCACATCAGCGGGCGCAGGACGCGGATGCGATAGAGCCTGTCGTCCCAGGCGAGGTTGCTGTGGGCGCCGAAGATCACGCACATCTTCAGGATCAGGTAGACGTAGTAGACGTTCGCCAACCCCATGTGGATCAGCGCCCCGGAGAACCACAGGCCCGGCATCAGCAGGTAGTAGAAGCTGTTGTTGCGGTAGACGATGCGGATGCTCATGTACGGCGCCGAATGGTGCGCGCGGTGCAGGGCGTAGAGGAACGGCACGCGGTGGGCCAGGCGATGCCACCAGTACTGGGTCAGGTCGTCGAACAGCAGGAACAGCGCGAAGCCGGCCAGCCAGGGGATGCCCGCGAGGGAACCGGCGGCGGCGGGAATGGCGAGGTCGAGCAGGGCGCCGCTGGCCCACATCACCAGTGGGAAGGTCACCGCCAGCAGAAGGCTGGAGCCGAAAATCTCGATCAGCGCGTCACGACGCTGGCCATGGGGTTGGCGGAAGGTGGCACAGGCCATTTCCAGGGCGATGAAGGCGAAGAATATCCCCGCCACGATCACGGTCGGATTGTCTGGGAGCATTGTTGTTGTAGTCATGACACTCTCGGTTCGGGTCCAATGGGACAAGGCGTGCCCATCAGAACCCATGACCGAACGGCGACCCATGCGCGAAAAGGACAGAAACATCCGAGAACTGGCCAACCCGGCGGCGCAGCGCTACCACCGCGGGCCGCTCGGCCAGGTGCTGGAGCGCTACCTGAGCAGCCACCGTGCGCGCCGGCACAGCGATTACAGCCTGGTCGAGCTGGAGCAGCTCTGGCTTGAAGCGGCGAGCCTGGAGCCCGCCATCGGCCTGCAGCTGTTCGGCCTGTTCACCCCTCAGGACTGGCATGTGATCGCCCACCTCGCGCAGTTCTGCGCCGATGTGCGGCAGGCTGTGCTCTGCTGGGTGCGCTATGCGCCGCTGGCCGCGGACACCGATACCTTCCGGCTGCTGGAAGAGGGCGACAGCGTCGCCGTCGAACTGGTCATCGATGCCCCCGAACCGCTGAGCCGATACCTGCTGGAGCATTACTGCGTGATGGCGGTGACTCAACTGCGTCGGGGTACCGGCAGCGCCGTCGTCCCGGTGCGTGCCTGTTTTGCCCACGCACGGCCCGAGTACCACGCGCAGTACACGCAGTGGTTCGGTCAGCGGGTGGAGTTCGGGAGCACCTGCAACCGACTGTATTTCGACGCGCAGACGCTGTCCCTGCCGCTACTTGGGCGTCATGCCGGTCTGGTGGAGCTGCTCACGATGGAGCTTGATCGCCGCCTCGCCCGACTGCGCCAACTCAGCGGGTGGGCGGCCAGGGCAGCGGGTATCGCCCGACGGATGCTCGAACGCGGCGAGGTCCCGGCGCTGGAAAGCGTCGCAGACCAGTTGCACCAGAGTCCGCGCACCCTGCGCAGGCGGTTGGCGGAACAGGATCTGGGATTTCGCGAGTTGCTCGATCAGGTGCGCAAGGAGTTGGAGCAGCACCTGGAACTGCAGGGAGAAAGTCGCACGCGCATCGCCGAGCGCCTGGGCTACGGTGACTTGGCGGCGTATCTGAATGCGCGCAAGCGCTGGAGTGCATGAATCATCGAGCAATAGGGCAGGGCAGCTGAAACGGTGGTCAGCAGCACAGGGGAGACGAACGCGCCTGCGTTGTCCGCCGTGGGCTGGAGAGGGGGCGATGAAAAAGGCCGGCGTCAGCCGGCCTCTTTGCTCAGACACGAACGCAACAGGCGCCGCACCGACTTGTTGATGTTGCGCTTGCTCGCCTCCTCGGGGGTGAACCAGCGGCAATCGGCGATCTCGTTCAGCGGGGTCGGCTGCTGCGCCGGGTCGACCGGCGTTTCGAACACGTAGTGCAGCGTCTGGTACAGCTCCAGCGGCGCCACGTAGTTCATCTGCTCGATGGCCAGCCCGGTTTCCTCGATCAGCTCGCGCACGGCGGCCTGGCCTGGGCGTTCGTCGGCTTCGATACGGCCGCCGGGAAGGTTCCATTTCGACTTGGCCTTGCGGACGAACAGAATCTTGTCGTCGAGCCGGCAAATCACGGTTGCGCGCTCTTTTACGTTCCTGGCCATGGCGCTAGTTCCCCCACACGCTTCCTACAGTTTTCAGCTTAGACATTTCGCGAATATTTCCATTGGGAAGAACTGCTTACAACAACAATGTCGACGAATGGTAAGGAATTGTCGTGGGTGAGATATGTAAGGGAAGTCTGAAGCCCCGGTCGTCATCATCCGTTCTCAGAATTCCTTCACCGTGGACCGGCGGCTGGAATCGAAGTGCAAACTTTTTTGCACCGGCGTGCCAGGCTTCATGGCCTACGCTTGATACCTGCCACTGCGCCTGGCGGCGCACGAACTGAGCGAGCACGCAGTACCGCTGACTCATCACCGGCCCGGCGCCCAGAACCGGGCGACCTTCATCCAGAGGAAATCCCATGAGCAAGCCCTACGTCCGTCTCGACAAGTCCCAGGCCGCGGTATTGCTGGTCGATCACCAGGCCGGCCTGCTTTCGCTGGTGCGTGACATCGAGCCCGACAAGTTCAAGAACAACGTCCTGGCTCTGGCCGACCTGGCCAAGTACTTCAAGCTGCCGACCATCCTCACCACCAGCTTCGAGAACGGCCCCAACGGCCCGCTGGTGCCCGAGCTGAAGGACCTGTTCCCCGACGCGCCCTACATCGCCCGCCCGGGCAATATCAACGCCTGGGACAACGAGGACTTCGTCAAGGCGGTGAAGGCCACCGGCAAGAAGCAACTGATCATCGCCGGCGTGGTCACCGAGGTGTGTGTGGCCTTCCCCGCGCTGTCGGCGCTGGAAGAGGGCTTCGATGTCTTCGTCGTCGCCGATGCCTCGGGCACTTTCAACGAAGTCACCCGTGACGCCGCCTGGCGCCGCATGGAGGCCGCCGGCGCGCAGATGATGACCTGGTTCGGCGTGGCCTGTGAGCTGCACCGCGACTGGCGCAACGACATCGAAGGCCTTGCCGCGCTGTTCTCCAACCACATCCCCGACTACCGCAACCTGATCACCAGCTACAGCACGCTCACCGCCAAGAAGTGAGGCGGCGCTTGCCGGGCCGGCGCCAGGTGGGCCGGCCCTGCCCTGTAGCCGGGGCGCTCCAGGGCAAGCTCGTAGAATTGTCGGGCTTCGCTGAGCAGCGGGGCCAGTGCGTGGATGAAGAGGACTTCCTCGCCGGACTGGCCGGTCACGGTGACGGGGGGAGAAATTCGCGCTTGGCGATCCTCCGCGAGGTGGGATCGTTCGCTCTTCCCGAGAATGAATGAGGGCCGCCAATCAACCCTTCCTGCGGGAAGAGAGGCAACCGTGCGAGGGTAGGAAGCGCCGGTCTCAGGGACCCGCTAGGCCCGAAGGCCTCCCGCGCGGGCACCATGAAACAGGAGTCCGCAAACGGATTACGTCCCCGAGTCGTGGCTACGGAGCTGCCGTGCCCTGAGAGATACTGCTGGGGTTTCCTACGCCCGGCCGCGATGACGCTGCGGCGGTTCAGAGGCCAGGGGCGGCGCTAAGGCTAATGGCCGGTGAGGCTTCTCGGTTGGTTGCTGCGATGCAGTGGCAGGACATTGCCGACAGAATGAAGCGGGGCTCGTCCCTTCCCCAAACACGCAGGAGCGATCAGGGTGGGAGAGGTGAATGCGGAGCCGGCTTCGCCGCACGGCGCAAGAGCAAAGAGGTCAACCCTTCGCGGCGCCAGGAGCTGGAGTCGGAGCTGGTGCTGGAGCAGCAGCCGGCGCCACAGTGGGAACCTGGAACCGGCACTTGCGGGCGGCCCTTGCGGCGGCGGCTGTGCGTTCGTTGTAGGGTTTGCCGATGTCTTCGGCGATATCGATGTCTGGCCCGATATCCTGGGCCAATTGGGTCAGGCCGCGTAATGCGGCGACGCCGCTTATGCCCATCGAATCGGCGCTGTCGAGCACGGCGATCACCGCGCCACCGGTCCCGCTGGCGCCGGCTATCCAGGCTGCGTTGGCGGAGGCGTTCGCCGCCGTCAGGGCCGGGGCGACGATGGACGCCGACGTCACGCCGATGACCTTCAGCCACCAGGCTGTTCGAGCTTTCTGCTCGGCTTTCTCGGTCTTCACGCCGAACAGGGTGTCGCAGGGGGCCAGGGTCTGGCGGATTGCTGTGTTCTGCGCTTCGAGTTGATCGAGCGTCAGTCCCTGCGGGTCGCTATCTGTGCCGACGAGGAACTGCGCGTTGCTGGAGCAGCCCGCGATCAACAGGCAGGCGGTTACCAGAAATTCCCTTTTCATATTGCCTCCCAGGCCCGGCGCAGAAGTCTTTCGGTGGAGGTGCGCGCCTGACCCAGAGTGCCGTTGGCGGGTTGCCCGGTCATCATTCATCTCGATGATGACCGGCGCTTTGGGGGGGTTCAGGCTCTGCCAGCAGCCCCCGCCTCACTTCAAGGAAGAAAACATGCGCATTCCGTTGGGCTTTCTGGGCATCCTCCTGGTCAGCCAGGCCATGGCGTTCGAAATCCATCCAGTCAGTTGGAAAGGTGGCGCGAATGACTACGGCTCCAGCGCGGTGCAGTTGGAAATCCGCGACGATGCGAGCGCCGCGCAATGCCATCTGCGTTCCTACATCCTCGACAGCCGTAATCAGGCCATCCACGAGATCATCACTCGGCAGGCCTATCAGCCGGCATACGCGAAAGTCCTGCGCGGCAGGACCTGGCTCCTGCCGTTACTGGGGGGCGTGGAGTGGAACGATGACCCGGAAGAGCTGACGCGCAAGGCCTGGCACTACAACGGCACGGCGCATATCTGGCTGTTCAAGGCCCATGAGGAAGACGCCAGTCGACCCAATACGCTGACCCGCCGCGTACACCATGGTGATCTGCAATTCCTTCATGCGATGCGGGCTGCGGATGAGTCCGACGCGCAGGCCAGAGCGAAGATGTATCGGTGGCTGGAATACACCTACCGGGTCGCGATCGGGGAGGTGTCGGCCAACACCATTCGCAAGACAACGCCCTACCACGAGTTCTTCGGCAAGGTCGGCTGCTCGCGCAATCCGCAACTGGCCAACCCCAGTGACTGCACGGTGCTCGATGTTTTCGACATGAAGCACATGTATCGCCAGGGCGATCAGGAGGAAAACCTGAGATCACTGGCCGCAGGGGCGATCGCCCACCTGATCCAGGACAGTTACAGCGCCAGTCACACGCAACGCGAGAACGGCACCGGCAGGCTGCTGCATCTGTATACGTACGATGCCGAGAACCGGAAGACCCACTGTGAAAAGGACGGGGCGTACAAGAGCAACAGCGCTGCCATCGCCAAGGCTCGGGAGATGACTGCCGAGTTGCTGGGCTACGTTCACCGTCGGGAAGGCTGGGACAAGGCTTCGGCATTCTTCGTCCGAACCCTGGGGGCCCCAGACCCTGGCTCGGCCACGACGGAACGTCGGGCCGGAGCTGTCACCGAAGCGTGGGCAGGCATCGCCCGGTGAGAGGGGGTGTTCGGCTGGCTCAGAGAATCGAGAAGTTGTAGCTCGCGATCAGCCGGACCTCATCCACGTCCCGCGCCGACTGTTCGTAGTTGGTGCGGTAGGTGGCGTTGCGCAGGCGCAGGCTGAGGTCCTTGAAGGTGCCGGCCTGGATCACGTACTTGAACTCCACGTCGCGCTCCCATTCCTTGCCTTCGTCGCCATTGGCCAGGGCGATGTGGTCGCCGTTGACGTAGCGGGTCATGAAGCTCAGGCCGGGCACGCCGACGCTGCGCAGGTCGAAGTCGTAGCGCAGTTGCCAGGAGCGCTCCCGGGCATTGGCGAAGTCGTTCACCTGCACGTAGTTGGCGAGGTAGGGGTTGCTGCCGTCGAGGTAGGGCATGGAGCTGTCGCCGTTCATGCGCTGCCAGCCGGCGCTGAGGATATGGCCGCCCTGGGCGTAGGACAGCAGCAGGCTCAGCGCGCGGTTGTCGATTTCGCCGGCGCGGGCCGAGCCGTCGTCGTCGCTGTCGAACCAGCGCAGGTCGGCGGTGACCTTGCCGGCGCCCACCGCCTGCTTGCCGACGATGCCGACGTAGCGCTGGCGGTAGACGTTCTCCAGCCCGCCCTGGGCGTATTGCAGCAGCAGTTGGTCATTGACCTGGTAGTCGGCCTGGTAGGTGTCGAAGCGGTTGCCGGTGGTGTCGCAGGCGTAGCGCTTGTTCTTGCAGTTCAGGCGCACGTCCTGGGCGTCGCTGGAGTCGCGCGCGGTGTAGCGCTCCAGCCGCGTGGCGGTGAGCTTGAGGTGGGCGATTTCCTCGCTGGTCAGCTGCGCGCCGTGGAACATGTTGGGCAGCAGGCGGCCGTCGTTGTACTTGAGCAGCGGCATGTCCGGCAGCATCGCGCCGTACTTCAGCTGGGTGCGGGACACGCGCAGCTTGCCGGTGACGCCCGCCTTGGCGTACTGGTCCGCAGAGTGGCGCGGGTCGTGGCCGCTGGAAGGCAGCAGGCCGCTGTTGCTGTCGGCGGGGCTGGAGTCGAGCTTGACGCCGAGCATGGCCAGGGCGTCGACGCCAAAGCCGACGGTGCCTTCGGTGTAGCCCGACTGCAGATTGAGGATGAAGCCCTGGGCGGTCTCTTCGCGTTTGGAGGCGCCCTGCGGGTTGGACGAGCTGCCGTCGCGGAAGTCGCGGTTGAAGTAGAAGGTACGCGATTCCAGGCGCGCGCTGCTGTCCTCCAGGAAGTCGGCACTGGCCGGGGCGGCGATGCCTCCGAGCAGGGCGAGGGCGCTCAGGCGGGTGAGCTGGCTGGAGGAGAGGGGCGAGGGCATACGGTGACTCCGGGGGCACTGAAAAAGCGCGCGAAGGTGTCACAGATGGGCGGTCGGGTCTTTGCGACCATGGTCTAGATCGCGGGTTTCCCTGAGGCGGCGAGCGAAACCGGCCGGCTGTCGGTGCAGGGGAAACCCAGGGGGATGGCTGCGCGTAAACTGCCTTGTCACTGCCAGAGACGCAGGAGGTGATCATGAAACGCCATGTCCCCCTCAGCGAGCATCCCGTGGCCGCCAGCGAGCGCTGGCTGTTCGCGTCGGGCCAGGCGCCCGCCGATGGCTCGCACCACGTGGACCCCGACCTGGGGTTCGATCCGGATTCGCCGGACCTGGCCGACCCGCAGGTCGACCCGCCACATCCGGCCCATGCTCCCGAGGATGGGCCGGACCCCGGCAGCCAGCGGCGTGTGCCAGATGACCGCTATCCGCCGTATTCGCAACCCTGAAAGCGGCGCTCAGAGCGCGTCGGAGGCCTTGCACAAGCGGGTGTCCTGCAGGCTGCCGCTGAGGTTGCGGCCATCGCCCAGGCGCACCAGCCGTGCCAGGCATTGGCCGCTTTCCATCAGCAGCAGCTCGTAGTCCTGCCCGGCTTCGGGGGTGAAGGTCATGGATTGCTGGCAGCTATACGAATAGCCGCTGCTGACCATGCCCCGGCTCTGGAAGTTGAAGGCGAAGGGCTGGCCCGCCGGTATCCGCACCTCGCTGCTGGCGAAGCCGCCCTGGCTGAGTTGTTCGGCCTGGCGGCTGGGCGGCATGCCCAGGCTCTGGCCGTTGCGGTTGGCGAAGCCGGATTGCGCCACGGCGATCACGCCGGCGCCTTCGCGGCGCCAGTCGATACAGGCACTGGCGGGAACGCCGCGGGCCATGCCGTTGGTGATCACGCGCAAGCGTGCCGTTTCTCCGCCAGCCGGCGCGGAGTAGGGCGTGGAGTAGGACTGCACGTTGGCGAGGTTGCCGCAGCCGGCGAGCAGCAGCGTGGCCAGCGCCAGGGCGCCGATGCGGGGGAACAGCGTGGCGTACATGGTGATTCCTGGTATCAGCGTTGCCCGGCGGCCTTGGGCGGCGCGCAGCAGTTGCGCGTGTCGATGACCTTGCCGCGGCACGCGGGCAGCATGGGCGGGTTCTTGCACAGCAGGTTGTTGGCCGGGCGGGTGAAGTGGAAGCCGCGATCGAGCATGCACAGTTGCGCGGCGGCGATGTCGTTGAGGAGCATCTGGTCGACGGGCTCGATCACCGTGGTGTAGCCGCAGGCTTTCATGGCCTGCTGCACGCCCTGGCTGTCGGCGCCGGCCTGCGTCCATTGCGTGTAGGCGGGCGGGCGCTGCGTCGGGCCGGCCTTCGGCGCGGCGCCGGTGGCCTTGCAGGCGGGCAGCTGCGGGCTGGTATCGCAGAGGGTGTAGCGATCCTGGTAGGCGAACCCCTGGCCGAGCATGCACTGCTCGCCGCGCGCGTAGTCGTTGGTGGTGATGGTCGTGCTGTCGACGTAGGCCGAGTCGGGGAAGCCGCAGCCGAGCAGGGCGTTGCGCACGCCCTGCCGGTCCACGCCGGACTTGGCCCACAGCTCGTACAGCGGCGGGGGCGGGGTGGCACCGCCGGCGGCGGCACC
>OGQD01001149.1_pt1 | contig 18047 bp, 18 predicted proteins | sample 1553091 | NCBI WGS metagenome assembly OGQD01 (sample SAMEA2580290, study PRJEB22360) | human gut metagenome | biome: human gut; feature: human-associated habitat; material: faeces | place: Denmark | collected 2008/2010
GCCGCCGCCGAGGCGGAAGCCGCTGCCGCCGCGCGCCGCGCCCAGCAGGAGTCGGCGCCGCTGCAGTCGCCGATCCAGCTGCCGATCAGCCAGTAGGACGAGAAGGGCCGGGCGACCGGCCCTTTTCACGAGCGCTTCCGATGAAACTGAACGGCGCACAACTCGGCAAACACCTGCAGGGCGGCCTCGCCCCGGTCTACGTGGTCAGCGGCGACGAGCCGCTGCTGTGCCAGGAAGCCGAGGACGCCATCCGCGCCGCCACCCGCCAGCAGGGCTTCGGCGAGCGCCAGGTGTTCCACGCCGAGGCCAGCTTCGACTGGGGCCTGCTCTACGAGGCCGGCGCCAGCCTGTCGCTGTTCGCCGAGAAACGCCTGATCGAGCTGCGCATCGCCAACGGCAAGCCCGGCGACAAGGGCACCGCCGCCATCCTCGAATACCTGGGACGCCCGCCGGAAGACACGGTGCTGCTGATCAGCCTGCCCAAGCTCGACGGCGCGACGCAGAAGACCAAGTGGGCCAAGGCCCTGATCGACGGGCCGCACAGCCAGTTCGTGCAGATCTGGCCGGTCGAGGTCGCCCAGTTGCCCAACTGGGTCCGCCAGCGCCTGTCCCAGGCCGGCCTGGCGGCCACCCAGGAAGCGGTCGAACTGATCGCCGCACGGGTGGAAGGCAACCTGCTGGCCGCCGCCCAGGAAATCGAGAAGCTCAAGCTGCTGGCCGAGGGCAACCAGATCGACGCCGGTACCGTGCAGGCGGCGGTGGCCGACAGCGCCCGCTACGACGTGTTCGGCCTGGTAGACGCCGTGCTGAATGGCGAGGCCAGCCACGCCCTGCGTATCCTCGAAGGCTTGCGCGGCGAAGGGGTGGAGCCGCTGTTCATCGTCGTCATGCTGGCACGTGAGCTGCGCCAACTGGCCGGCCTGGCCCTGCAATTCAGCCAGGGCGTACCGCTGGAGAAGGCCTTCGCCGCAGCACGCCCGCCGATCTGGGACAAGCGCCGCCCTCTGGTCGGCAAGGCGCTGCAGCGCCATACCGCGGCGCGCTGGAACCAGTTGCTGATCGACGCCCAGCGCATCGACGCCCAGGTCAAGGGCCAGGCCGCCGGCGACCCCTGGAGCAGCCTGGCGCGCCTGGCCCTGTTGATGGCCGGCCAGCGCCTGGCGCTGAGCGAATGATCCCCACGTAATACGTGCCGCCGTAGGGTGCGCCGCGCGCACCGCGTCTCTCCCCTTCCGCCCACTGGACATTTTTCGTACAGCGGCGCATAGTCCGCGCCGCCCGCAGCGTCGCGGGTCAGGAGAGGATCATCCGATGAGCAAAAAAGCCCCCAAGCGGCCGAACAAGGCCAAGTCCATCGTCGCCCAGCCACTGTTCCGCAGCCGCCAGGAACAGCCGAAGAAAGGCAAAGGCAGCTACCGCCGCGAAGCCTCCCACTGGGAGGCTTCCTGCTTTCTGGGCCTGGTGAAATCCGCGGCCTGATCCACCCGCGAGACGCCGACGGGGTTCTGAAAACCGCCCGGCATGGTAAGGTCGCGGTCTGATTGGCAAGACCGAGAGGCCTCGATGTTCCAGCTTTCCGCCAATGGCCGCCTGAGCTGCCTGCTCGCCGGCGCCGCGATCTTCCTGGGCGCCTGCGCCGAGACCCCGAATCCCGCCCCCCAGCTGACCTCCGCCAAGCTCGTCGCGCAGCCGCAGCAGGTCGAGCCGAGCGCGCCCGTGGCCAAGGAAGAGGCCGAACCGGCCCCCGCCCTGAGCTTCGACGACTGGCGCGACCGCTTCCGCCTCAAGGCCCTCGCCAGCGGCATTCCGGAAAACCTGTTCGACCAGGTCTTCGCCGGCGTGACGCCGGACATGAGCGTGGTGACTGCCGACCGTGCCCAGCCGGAGTTCAGCCGGCCGGTGTGGGAGTACCTGGACGGCGCCATCTCGCCGGTGCGGGTGCGCAAGGGCCAGGCCCTGCTGGCCCAGCATGCCGCCACGCTGGACGCCATCGAGGAGCGCTACGGCGTCGACCGCGAGACGCTGGTCGCCATCTGGGGCATGGAGAGCAGCTTCGGCCAGTTCATGGGCGAACAGTCGGTGATCCGCTCCCTGGCCACCCTGGCCTACGAAGGGCGCCGCCCGCAGTTCGCCGAGGACCAGCTGCTGGCCGCCCTGCAGATCCTGCAGAGCGGTGACATCACCAGCACCGGCCTGCGCGGTTCCTGGGCGGGGGCCATGGGCCAGACTCAGTTCATCCCCACCACCTACCTGACCCATGCCGTGGACTTCGATGGCGACGGCCGCCGCGACATCTGGAACTCCAGCGCCGACGCCCTGGCCTCGGCCGCCCATTACCTGCAGGCCTCCGGCTGGCAGAAGGGCCACGCCTGGGGCATCCCGGTGGCGTTGCCCACCGGCTTCGACTACGCCCTGGCCGACACCGAGATCCGCAAGACCTACGCCCAGTGGCAAGCGTTCGGGGTGAAGGGCACGCCACCCAGCGTCGCCCCGGACGACACCGGCTACCTGCTGCTGCCGGCCGGCCATCGCGGCCCGGCCTTCCTGGTGTTCCGCAACTTCGGCGCCATCCTCAAGTACAACAACTCGTCATCCTATGCCCTGGCCGTGGGCCTGCTCGGCCAGCGCCTGAACGGCGCCGCGCCGCTGCAGGCCACCTGGCCGAAGGACGAGCGCCCGCTGGGCCGCAGCGAGCGCATCGAACTGCAGGAAAGCCTGGCCGCCAAGGGCTACGAGCCCGGCGCGGCCGACGGCATCATCGGCGCCAACACCCGCCGTGCCGTGCGCGCCTTCCAGCAGAGCCTGGGCCTGCCGGCCGACGGCTACCCGACCCCGGCGCTGCTGCAACGGCTGCGCTGAGCAAAGGCTGCTGCACGTAGGCCGGGCGTTGTTGGAGAGAGGCCCGACTCGCGGGCCTTTGCGAATTCCGAGAGCTTACGGCATGGCCCAGAGATGGGCCGCTACCAGCGCCCGCCAGGGCGCGAAGGGCAGCAGCCAGTCGCGCACGAAGGGCTGGTCGAGCTTTTCCTCCGCCCCCAGCAGGCGCTGCAGCTGGCGCCGCACCGCTGCGTCGCCGTGCAGCGAGCCGTCCAGCCGGGCGAAGCCGCGCAGCAGGGCATAGTCCACCGTCCACGGGCCGATGCCCTTGAGCGCCAGCAGCCGCTGGCCGATGGCCTCGGCCGGCTCGTCTTGCAGCCATTCGTCCAGGGGCAACCGCCCTTCCACCACCTCGCGGGCGAGCAGCAGCAGCGTCCCACTCTTGGCCCGGGAGAAGCCGGCCTGGCCCAGGGCATCCTCGTCCAGCGCCGCCACCGCCGCCGCGTCCGGATAGCAGAACAACCCGCTGGAATGGCGCAGGCCGGCCAGCTGGATCAGCTTGCGACGCAGGGAGATGGCCACCGCCAGGCTGATCTGCTGGCCGCTGATGGCCCAGCTCAGGGCCTCGAACGGCGAGGCCGACTGCGGCACGCGCAGGCCACGGTTGGCGGCGATCAGCGCCCCCATCAGCGGATGCGCACCGTGCTCGGCCTCGAACGCCTGCACCGGCTGGGTCAGGCCGAGCATGTGCGCGGCCAGCCTTCGCAGTGCCTGCGGATCGATGGCGACCTCACCGTCCACCTCCAGGCTCACGCCCGCCTCGCCGTCCACGAAGCGCAGGGCCAGGCGGGCCGGGATGCCCTGCCAGAGAATGCCCTTGTCCAGGCCGGCGTCCGTCACCCGCTCGGCCAGGCCCTGGACATCGCGGCGATGGAAGTTCAGCAGGTCGTGGGTCCGGTAGTCGGCCGGCAATTCCAGGGTCAGGTCGAGACGGTTCATGCGGGGCTCGCAAAGCCAGATGGTTTATCGGACGGGCTGCTAATCTGCAAGCGACGAGCACGCTCAAGGATGGCTGAATCCAGCCGAAGCAGTGGTACCCCTCAACCCAAAGGGAATCACCGATGTTCAATCAGCGTCTGAAAGAGGAACTGGCCAAGCTGCGCGACGAGCTCGCCAGTACCCGGCAGATCAAGGACTCCCTGTACAGCGAAATGCTGGTGCTGGAGCTGGACCCGGGCGGACGCGTGCGCTATGCCAACGACAATATCCTGCAGGCGCTGCATTATCGACGCGAGCAACTGGTCGGCCAATCCCTCGACACGCTGATTCCGCCCACCTTCCACAGCCATCCCAACCATCCCGTCCTGCAGGCGGCCCTGCGCAACCGCGAGCACTGGAGCGGCGCCTTCCGCCTGCTCCGCGGCGACGGGCGCGAGGCCTGGCTGCGAGCCATCTGGCAGCCGGTCAACGACGGCAAGGGCCAGCTCCAGTACTTCACCCTGTGTGCCAACGACCTGACCGACACCATCGAGACGGCGAAGGAGCGGGAGGGCCTGATCAACGCGCTGCTGCGCTCCACGGCGGTCATCGAGTTCAACCTGGGCGGCGAAGTGCTGACCGCCAACCAGCGCTTCCTCGATGGCATGGGCTACCGCCTGGAGCAGATCCGCGGCAAGCACCACCGCATGTTCTGCGAGCCGGAGGAATCCAGCTCCCAGGACTACCGCGAGTTCTGGGCGCGGCTGAACCGCGGCGAGTACGTCGCCGGGCGCTTCAAGCGCGTCGACAGCCACGGCCGCCCCGTGTGGCTGGAAGCCTCCTACAACCCGGTGCTGGATGCCCACGACCGCCTGTACAAGGTGGTCAAGTTCGCCACCGTCATCACCGACCAGATCAACCAGGAACAGGCCGTGGCCGAAGCGGCCAACATCGCCTACGGCATCTCCCGGCATACCGACGAGAGCGCCAGCAAGGGCGCCGCAGTGGTGCAGCAGACGGTGGAGGTGATGCGCCAGATCGCCGAGAAGGTGCAGGAGGCGGCCGAGGGCATCGAGGCGCTGGATCGCCAGTCGCTGCTGATCAGCACCATCATGCAGACCATCCGCGGCATCGCCGACCAGACCAACCTGCTGGCCCTCAACGCCGCCATCGAGGCGGCCCGCGCCGGCGACCAGGGCCGCGGCTTCGCGGTGGTGGCCGACGAGGTGCGCCAACTGGCCGGGCGCACCAGCCAGGCGACCGAGGAGATCGTCGACGTGGTGCAGAAGAACCAGGCCCTGGCCCAGGCTGCCGTGTCGAGCATGGCCAGCAGCCGCCAGCAGGCCGAGCAGGGCCTGCAACTGGCCAACGAGGCCGGCGCGGTGATCGTCGAGATCCAGGATGGCGCACAGCAGGTGGTCCAGGCCATCGGCCAGTTCGCCAGCCAGCTCAAGACCTGACGCGGCGGCGCAACGAAAAGCCCGGCACACGGGCCTGGCAGCTGGTCGTACAGGCGACGCTCGCGCCCCTGCCGGCAGCCTCTGGAGGCCCATCCCATGGTAGACTTCACACCGGCCACAAGCCCCACCACCGAAGCCCCTACCGGAGCCGAGAGTTCGATGTCCGATACTGCCTCGCCCAAGCCCGTATCCAGCGGCGAAAAATTCCGCAATTCCCAGGGAATCACCGCGATCAAGGATGGCCAGAAGCGCCGTGCTTCTGCCGAACCCCAGATCGTCGAGCCCAAGCCGAGCTGGTTGCGGGTCAAGGCGCCGAGCGGCAGCCGCTTCGACGCGGTCAAGCGCAACGTCGGCGAGCATCGCCTCAGCACCGTCTGCCAGGAATCCCACTGCCCGAACATGGGCGAATGCTGGTCCAACGGCACCGCCACCATCATGCTGATGGGCTCGGTCTGCACCCGCGCCTGCCGCTTCTGCGCGGTCGACACCGGCAACCCGAACGGCTGGCTGGACCTGGAAGAGCCGCAGAACACCGCCAAGTCGGTGGAGCTGATGGCCCTGCGCTACATCGTGCTGACCTCGGTGGACCGCGACGACCTGCCCGACGGCGGCGCCGCTCACTACGCGGCCTGCGTCCAGGCGATCAAGGCCAACACGCCGCAGGTGGTGGTGGAAGCCCTCACGCCGGACTTCGACGGCGACCACGAGGCCATCGCCCGCGTGGTGGACTCCGGCCTGGAGGTCTTCGCCCAGAACGTCGAGACGGTCAAACGCCTGACCCATGAGGTGCGCGATCCCCGTGCCGGTTACGAGAAGACCCTCAAGGTGCTGGAGCACGCCAAGCGCCATCGCCCCTCGATCATCACCAAGACCAGCCTGATGCTGGGCCTGGGCGAGACCGACGAGGAAATCCTGCAGACCATGGACGACCTGCGCGCCATCGGCGTGGATATCCTCACCCTCGGCCAGTACCTGCAACCCACCCGCAACCACCTGCCGGTCAAGCGCTGGGTCAGCCCCGAGGAATTCAACCGCTTCCGCGACATCGGCCTGGAGAAAGGCTTCATGGAGGTCGCGGCCGGCCCGCTGGTGCGCTCCAGCTACCGTGCCGACCGGGTGTTCGAGAAGAACAACCTGGGTCTGGCCGCCCCCGCCCCGGTGCCCGGCCAGCAGCAGGACAGCAGCCTGATTCCGGCGCTCAACCTGCACTGACAGCGCCGCCCTCTGACGGCGCGTCTTGCCTGGCTTAAGCCCTTACTCTCAACCCCGTCACCCCGGCGCAGGCCGGGGTCCAGAAAACGGGCAGGCGACTCGGTGCGGGTCACTGGATACCGGCCTGCGCCGGTATGACGGGCTTGTTAGCGTGGTGATACTTCGAAAGGCTTTCAGGCGTAACCCAGGCGCTCGCGCAGGGCGTGCTCCAGGCGCTGTGCCACCTCGTCGAGCGAGGGTGGGGTTTCGAGCAGGTCCCTGAGCTGGACCATCTTCAGGCCGGCATAACCGCACGGGTTGATACGCTGGAACGGTGACATGTCCATGTCGACGTTCAGGGCCAGGCCGTGGAACGAGCAGCCATTGCGCACCCGCAGGCCCAGCGAGGCGATCTTGTCGCCGCCGACGTAGACGCCCGGGGCATCGGCCTTCGGCGCCGCCTCGACGCCATAGCTGGCCAGCACATCGACCAGCGCCCGCTCCATGGCGGTGACCAGCTCCCGCACCCCCAGCTTCTGGCGACGCAGGTTCAGCATCAGGTAGGCCACCAGTTGGCCGGGGCCATGGTAGGTGACCTGGCCACCGCGCTCGACCTGCACCACAGGGATGTCGCCGGGCGCCAGCAGGTGCTCCGGCTTGCCGGCCTGGCCCTGGGTGAACACCCGGGGATGCTGCAGCAGCCAGATTTCGTCGGCCGTCCGCTCGTCGCGCTCGGCGGTGAAGCTGCGCATGGCCTCCAGAGTCGGCAGGTACTCCACCAACCCCAGGTGCCGCACCACGAGTTCCACCACTAGAGCACCATGTGCACGCGGCCGGTGGCTTTCAGATCGCCGTGGATCGCCTGCAGCTGCTCGATGCCGGTGGCGGTGATCAGCACCTGCACGGAGAGGAAGCGGCCATTGCGGCTATCACGCACCACCAGGGTGTCGACGTCGAAGCCCGGCGCGTGGCGCTGGATGATCTCGACCACCAGATCGGAGAAGCCTTCGCCGGCCTCGCCGATCACCTTGATCGGGTAGCGCTCGCAGGGGAATTCGATTTTCGGGGCTTGTACTTCGGTATCTGTCATCGCGGTCGCTCCGGGTTTGTCACCCGTGAAATGCGAACGCCCCGATTCCGGGGCGTCCTTGTGAGTCTGTCGATTCAGATCCCTGATCTGGGACCCAAACGGCGGTGTTTCAAGGCCGCCAGGCGACTCTTTAGTTGAACAGTCCGTAGAAGAACAGGCGGATGCTATCCCACAGGCGGCGGAAGAAGCCACCCTCCTCCACCGGCTCCAGGGCGATCAGGTTGGCGGTGTGCACCAGCTCCTCGCCCAGCTTCACTTCGACCTTGCCGACCACATCGCCCGGCTTGAGCGGCGCTTCCAGCTGCGGTTCGAGCGCCATGGTGGCCTTGAGCTGCTTGGCCTGGCCCTTGGGCAGGGTCAGGCTGAGGTCCTCGGCTAGGCCGGCCTTGACCTGGCGGGTGGTGCCCTTCCAGACCTGGGCCTGGGCGACTTCCTGGCCCTTCTTGTAGAAGGTCTGGGTCTCGAAGAAACGGAAGCCGTAGGTCAGCAGCTTCTGGGTCTCGGCAGCGCGGACCTTCTCGCTGTCGGTACCGAACACCGAGGTGATCATCCGTGCGCCGTCGCGCACGGCGGACGCCACCAGGCAGTAGCCGGCTTCCTGGGTGTGGCCGGTCTTCAGGCCGTCGACGGTGCTGTCGCGCCACAGCAGCAGGTTGCGGTTGCCCTGCTTGATGTTGTTCCAGAGGAACTCCTTCTGCGAATAGATCGCATAGTGGGCCTGGTCCTCGTGGATGATGGCGCGGGCCAGGATGGCCATGTCGTGGGCGCTGGAGTAGTGCTCCGGATGCGGCAGGCCGGTGGCGTTCATGAAGTGGGAGTTCTTCATGCCCAGTCGCTCGGCGGCGGCGTTCATCATGTCGGCGAAGGCGTCCTCGCTGCCGGCGATGTACTCGGCGATGGCGATGCTGGCGTCGTTGCCGGACTGGATGATGATGCCGTGCAGCAGGTCGTCCACCGTCACCTGGCTGTTCAGCGGCAGGAACATGGTGGAGCCGCCGGACGCGGCGCCACCGGTGCGCCAGGCGTGCTCGCTGACGGTGACCAGGTCCTGCTCGCCGATCTTGCCCTTGCGGATTTCCAGGGTGGCGATGTAGGCGGTCATCAGTTTGGTCAGGCTGGCTGGCGGCAGGCGCTGGTCGCCGTTGTTCTCCACCAGCACCTTGCCGCTGGCGGCGTCCATCAGCACGTAGGACTTGGCGGCCAGCTGCGGCGGCGAGGGAATCGCCGAGTCGGCGGAGGCGGCGAGCGGGGCGATCAGCAGGGTGGCAAGCAGGGCAAGGCGTTGGGCAAAGCGGGAGATGTTCATCCGTCTCTCTGAATAGCTGTTCAACAATGGCACAGGCGGACCGGAATCCGCCTGCATTCACCGCCGCCACGGGGGCGACGGACGAAGTTGCTAGTCCGGCCTGACCAGGGCCGGGTCGCCGAGGTTGGCCAGACGCACGCTGTCCTGCAGCTGCTGGGCCTCAGCCTGGGTTTCGACCGGCCCCATGCGCACCCGGTGCAAGATCTGCTGGTTGCGTACCACCGAGCTGATAAACACCTTGGCAGGCACCGTTTGGCTCAACTTGGCCTTGAGTAGTTCCGCAGCGTCCGGATTGGCGAAGGCGCCCACTTGGAGATACAGGCCAGACGCTGCGGGCGAAGCGTTTTTTTTTACGTCGATCTGCACCGGCAGCACGGCGGCCGCGTGCTGCGCGGGCGGCGGCGTGTACTGCTCGATCGGCTGGGCCTGCGCAACCGCCACCGGGGCCGCCGGCGCGGGCTGGGCGGCCATCTTCGGCTGGGCCAGCACCATCGGCACCGGACGCCCCTGGGCCGCCCACCATTCGTGCGGGTCGATACCCTCGACCTTGACCCGCGCGGTGCCGCTCTCGGCATAGCCGAGCTTCTTCGCCGCGGCGAAGGACAGGTCGATGATGCGATCGGAATAGAACGGGCCGCGGTCGTTGACCCGCAGGATCACGCTCTGGCCGTTGTCCAGGTTAGTCACCCGCACGTAGCTCGGCAGCGGCAGGGTCTTGTGCGCGGCGGTCATGCCGTACAGGTCGTAGGCTTCGCCGTTGGCGGTGGCCTGGCCGTGGAACTTGGTGCCATACCAGGAGGCGGTACCGGTGGCCGCGTAGCGGCGCCCGTCCTGGATCGGGTAGTAGGTCTTGCCCAGCACCGTGTAGGGGTTGGCCTTGTAGTTGCCGTAGTGCGGCATCGGCACCGCGTCGGGGATGCGCGACACGTCGACATCCCACCAGGGTGCGCCATCACGGTGCGGACGGTTGTAGGCGGAGGGGCCGGAGATCGGCTGGGAGCCCGGCTCGACGGGTTGCGGGGCGCGGTTGTTGGAGCAGCTGACCAGCGCCAGGCCGAGGCCCGTGGCGGTCAGGATGCGCAGGACGGACTTCAAGGACGACCCCGCTTGGCGACCAGCTCGCCGGACAGTTGGTGGACGGCCATGGCGTACATGGCGCTGCGGTTGTAACGGGTGATCACGTAGAAGTTGGGCAGGCCCATCCAGTACTCCTGGCCCTCGGCGCCATCGAAGCGGAAGGCGGTGACCGGAATGTCGTCGCGCAGCACGTCGGCGCTGACCCAGCCCAGGGCGCGCAGCTCGCCGACGTTCTTCACCGGGTCGAGGCCCTGGGTCAGGCCGCTGTCGGCCTGCTCGCCCTTGACCTGGGCGCGGCTGACCACCGGTCCGCCGCTGACCCAGCCGTGGCGCTTGAAGTAGTTGGCGACGCTGCCGATGGCATCGACCGGATTGGTCCAGATGTCGATGTGGCCATCGCCGTCGAAGTCCACGGCGTAGGCGCGGAAGCTGCTCGGCATGAACTGCGGCAGCCCCATGGCCCCGGCGTAGGAGCCTTTCAGGGTCAGCGGGTCGACCTGCTGCTCGCGGGTCAGGATGAGGAATTCGCGCAGCTGCTGGCAGAAGAATTCGGCACGCGGCGGGTAGTCGAAGCACAGGGTGGAGAGTGCATCGAGCACCCGCCAGCTGCCGGTATTGCCGCCGTAGAAGGTCTCCACGCCGATGATCGAGACGATCACCTCGGCCGGCACCCCGTACTCCTGCTCGGCGCGAGCCAGGGCCTCGGCGTGCTTGTTCCAGAAGTCCACGCCCTTGCTGATGCGCGCTTCGGTGATGAAGATCGGCCGGTATTCCTTCCACGGCTTGACCTTCTCGGCCGGGCGGGAGATGGCGTCGAGAATCGCCTGCTTGCGCTCCACCTGGTCGAACAGCGCGGTCAGCTGCTCGCCGGCGAAGCCATAGTCGCGGGTCATCTCGCCGATGAACTCGGCGACCCTGGGCGAGCCCTGGTATTCCCCGGCGGCCTGGACCTGGCCGGCCAGACCGAGCATCGCCATCGCGGCGACTCCCCAGCTACGCATTGCTTGATTCAAATTCTGCACTCTTGTCATGACTGGGCGATCCACTTGCGGTGCGTCTGGATCGCCATCAAAACCCCAAACCCGGACAACAGCGTCACCAGATGGGTTCCGCCGTAGCTAATGAAGGGCAGGGGCACCCCCACCACCGGCAACAGACCGCTCACCATGCCGATGTTAACGAATACGTAGACGAAGAACGTCATGGTCATGCTGCCGGCCAGCAACTTGCCGAACAGCGTCTGCGCCTGGGCCGTGATCACCAGTCCGCGGGCGATCAGCAGCAGATAGACCAGCAGCAGGATACACACTCCGACCATGCCGAACTCCTCGCTCAGCACGGCAATGATAAAGTCCGTGTGGCTTTCCGGCAAAAAATCCAGGTGCGACTGGGTGCCGAGCAGCCAGCCCTTGCCGAACACACCGCCGGAACCGATGGCCGCCTTGGACTGGATGATGTTCCAGCCGGTGCCCAGCGGGTCGCTTTCAGGGTCGAGGAAGGTCAGCACCCGCTGCTTCTGGTACTCGCGCAGGACGAAGAACCACATGCCCACCGCGATGGGCGCCACCGCCGCCGCCGCGCCGATGATCCAGCGCCACTGCAGGCCGGCCATGAACAGCACGAAGGCGCCCGAGGCGAGGATCAGCAGGCCGGTGCCCAGGTCCGGCTGCTTCAGAATCAGCACGAAGGGGATCAGGATCAGCACCAGGCTGATGGCGATGTGCTTGAGCTTGGGCGGCAGGTTGTGCCGGGCCAGGTACCAGGCGATGGTCGCCGGCATGATGATCTTCATGAATTCCGAGGGCTGGAAGCGGATCACCCCCGGGATGTTGATCCAGCGGGTGGCGCCCATGGCCGTGTGGCCCATCACCTCCACCGCCGTGAGCAGGCCGACGCCGGCCAGGTAGGCCAGCGGCACCCAGCGCGCCATGAAGCGCGGCTCGAACTGGGCGATGACGATGGCGGCCACCAGGCCGATGCCGAACGAGGTGCCCTGCTTGATCACCAGGTCCCAGTTCTTGCCGCTGGCCGAATAGAGGACGAACAGGCTGCCGGCGCACAGCACCAGCAGGATCAGCAGCAGCCAGCCGTCGATGTGCAGGCGCTGCAGCAGGCTGGCGCGGCGCTTGAACACGTCCTGGTCGGAAATGGTGCGGTCGAAATCCTGGCGTTTCATCGCTGTACGCTGGCCTCCTGGGTGGCGGCGGGCGCCGGCGGGCGGAACTCGGGCTTGAGCTGGCCGTCCTCGCCCAGCAGCCAGGCGTCCATCACCTGCTTGACCACCGGCGCCGCGACGCCGGAGCCGGACTCGCCGTTCTCCACCATCACCGCCACCGCGATCTTCGGGTCCTCCGCCGGCGCGAAGGCGACGAACAGGGCGTGGTCGCGGTGGCGCTCGGCGATCTTGCTGCGGTCGTACTTCTCGCCCTGCTTGATGGCGACCACCTGGGCCGTGCCGCTCTTGCCGGCGATGCGGTACACCGAGGTGGCGCCGACCTTGGCCGCGGTGCCGCGCGGGCCGTGCATCACCATTTCCATGCCGTTGCGCCCGTAGTCCCAGAACTTCGGGTCGCGCAGCTGGATGTCCGGCGGAGTCGCCACGTGGGGCATTAGGTCCTGCTCCATCAGCTCGTGGGGAGACATGCCGTCGGCCTGCTTGAGCAGGTGCGGGCGTATCCACTTGCCGCGGGTCGCCATCAGGGTCACCGCCTGGGCCAGCTGCAGCGGCGTGGTCTGCATGTAGCCCTGGCCGATGCCGAGGATCAGCGTCTCGCCCGGGTACCAGGCCTGGCGGTAGCGGGCCCGCTTCCACTCGCGCGACGGCATCAGCCCGGAGGCTTCCTCGAACATGTCCAGCGACACGCGCTGGCCGAGGCCGAAGCGGGTCATGTATTCGTGCATGCGGTCCACGCCCATCTTGTGGGCGAGGTCGTAGAAGTAGGTGTCGTTGGACCGCATGATGGCGAACTCCAGGTTCACCGAGCCGTCGCCCGAGCGGTTCCAGTTGCGGTACTTGTGGGTGTTGCCGGGCAGTTGATAGAAACCGGGGTCGTAGACCCGGGTCTGCGGGGTAACGACGCCGGCGTCCAGGCCGGCCACCGCCACCATCGGCTTGATGGTCGAGCCCGGCGGGTACAGGCCGCGCAGCACCCGGTTGTACAGCGGCCGGTCGATGGAGTCGCGCAGGTCGGCATAGGCCTGGAAGCCGATGCCGGTGACGAAGGGGTTGGGGTCGAAGCTGGGCTGGCTGACCATGGCCAGCACGTCGCCGGTGGCCGGCTCGATGGCCACCACGGCGCCACGGCGCCCGCCCAGCGCGTCCTCGGCGGCCTCCTGCAGGTTCACGTCGAGGGTCAGGGTCAGGTCCATGCCGGGCGCCGGATCGGTGCGCTTGAGCACCCGCAGCACACGGCCCCGGGCATTGGTCTCGACTTCCTCGTAGCCCACTTCGCCATGCAACAGATCTTCGTAGAAGCGCTCGACGCCGGTCTTGCCGATGTGGTGGGTACCGGCGTAGTCGGCCGAGTCGAGTTCCTTGAGTTCCTTCTCATTGATGCGCCCGACGTAGCCGACCGAGTGGGCGAAGTGCCCCTTCTGCGGGTAGTGGCGCACCAGCTGGGCGCTGACGTCCACGCCGGGCAGGCGGAACTGGTTCACCGCGATGCGGGCGATCTGCTCTTCGGTCAGTTCGAACAGCACCGGCACCGGCTCGAACGGGCGGCGCCCCTGGCGCATGCGCTTCTCGAACAGGGCACGGTCGTCGGGCGTGAGCTGCAGCACCTCGACGATCACGTCCAGCACCTGGTGCCAGTCGCCGGCGCGCTCGCGGGTCACGGTCAGGCTGAAGCTGGGCCGGTTGTCGGCGATGATCACCCCGTTGCGGTCGAAGATCAGGCCGCGGGTCGGCGGGATCGGCTGCACGTGGATGCGGTTGTTCTCGGCCAGGGTCGAGTGGTGCTCGTACTGGATCACCTGCAGGTAGTACATGCGGGCGATCAGCACGCAGGTCAGCAGCAGCACGGTGATGCCGCCGACGACGACGCGACGACGCACCAGGCGGGCGTCCTTCTCGTGGTCCTTCAGGCGGATCGGTTGCGGCATGGCGACTGCTTATTTGTGGTACGGATGCCCGGACAACACTGTCCAGGCACGGTAGATCTGTTCGCCGACCAGGATGCGCACCAACGGGTGCGGCAGGGTCAGCGGCGACAGCGACCAGCGCTGCTCGCTGCGCGCGCAGACCTCGGGCGCCAGCCCCTCGGGGCCGCCGACCATCAGGTTGACGGTGCGCGCATCCAAGCGCCAGCGGTCCAGCTCGACGGCCAGCTGCTCGGTGCTCCAGGGCTTGCCTGTGACCTCCAGGGTGACGATGCGTTCGCCGGGCTGGACCTTGCCCAGCATGGCCTCGCCTTCCTGGCGGATCAGGCGGGCGACGTCGGCGTTCTTGCCCCGGGTGGTCAGCGGAATCTCCACCAGCTCCAGCGGCAGCTCGGATGGCAGACGCTTGACGTACTCCTGCCAGCCCTCCTCCACCCAGCGCGGCATGCGCGAGCCGACGGCGATCAGCCTGATACGCACTACTCGGCCGGGTCCTGGTGCTGCGCGCGGCTCTGCTCGGCGCCCTGCCACAGGCGCTCAAGGTCGTAGAACTGGCGGGTGGCGACCTGCATCACGTGGACCACCACGTCGCCCAGGTCGAGCAGGGCCCACTCGCCACCGTCCAGCCCCTCGTTGCCGATCGGGCGAACGCCCTGCTCCTTGACCTTGTCCAGCACCTCGTTGGCCATCGACTTGACGTGACGGCTGGAGGTGCCGCTGGCGATCACCATGAAATCGGTGACGCTGGTCTTGCCGCGCACATCGATGGTGGTGATGTCCTGACCTTTCAGGTCTTCCAGGGCCGCTACGGCGACCTTGACCAGTTCTTCGTTTTGCATCGTTACCTCATGAATCGGTTTTCGCACGGTACAGATCGTGCGTATGGATATAGGCCAGCACGGCGTCGGGCACCAGAAAACGCACCGAACGCCTCTGCGCCAGCAACTGGCGAACCAGGGTGGCGGACACCGCGAGCGACGTCTGCCAGATGAAACTGATCTGCCCGCCGGGCCCCGAGAGGCTGTGCGGGTCGGTCACGCTGCGCGCGGCGAGCAGGTCGCGCAGGGCCTCGGGCGGCTCGCTGTCGGCATCCGGCCGCTGCAGCACGAGGATGTGGCAGTGGTTCAGCAGCTCCTGCCAGCGATGCCAGGTCGGCAGCCCGCAGAAGGCGTCCCAGCCCAGCAGGAGGAACAGCTGGTCGTCCGCCGCCAGCTCGCCGCGCACCGACTCCAGGGTGTCGTAGGTGAACGACGGCTTGTCGCGCCGCAGCTCGCGGTCGTCGACCCGAGGCCCTGCCGCCAGTTCGACCATGGCCAGACCCTGCTCGGCCGTGGCCTGGGGCGCCTCGCGGTGCGGCGGGCGGGCGCTGGGGATCAGCCGCAGCTCGTCCAGCGCCATGTGCTCGGCCACTTCCAGCGCGCCGCGCAGGTGGGCGATGTGCACCGGGTTGAAGGTGCCACCCAGGATTCCGAGGCGACGCGCCATCAGGTGCGCCCCATCAGGTACGGATATGCCCGTCGCCGAACACCACGTACTTCTCGCTGGTCAGGCCCTCCAGGCCGACCGGGCCGCGGGCGTGCAGCTTGTCGGTGGAGATGCCGATCTCCGCGCCCAGGCCGTACTCGAAGCCGTCGGCGAAGCGGGTCGAGGCGTTGACCATCACCGAGGCGGAATCCACCTCGGTGAGGAAGCGCCGCGCATCGCTGAAGTTCTCGGTGATGATCGCGTCGGTGTGCTGGGAGCCGTAGCGGTTGATGTGCTCGATGGCCGAGTCCAGCGAATCGACGATGCGGATCGCCAGGATCGGCGCGTTGTACTCGGCGCGCCAGTCGTCCTCGGTCGCCTCCAGCACGTCGCCGCCGAGCAGCGCGCGGGTCGCGGCGTCGCCGCGCAGCTCCACGCCCTTGTCGCGGTAGATGGCGGCCAGCGGCGGCAGCACGCGAGCAGCGATGGCCTCATGTACCAGCAGGGTCTCCATGGTGTTGCACGGCGAGTAGCGCTGGGTCTTGGCGTTGTCGGCGACGCGGATGGCCTTGTCCAGGTCGGCGGCGCTGTCGATATAGACGTGGCAGACGCCGTCCAGGTGCTTGATCACCGGCACCTTGGCGTCGCGGCTGATGCGCTCGATCAGGCCCTTGCCGCCGCGCGGCACTATGACGTCGACGAACTCGGGCATGGTGATCAGGGCGCCGACGGCGGCGCGGTCGGTGGTCTCCACCACCTGCACGGCGCTGGCCGGCAGGCCGGCTTCGGCCAGGCCGAGCTGGATGCAGCGGGCGATGGCCTGGTTGGAATGGATGGCCTCGGAGCCGCCGCGCAGGATGGTGGCGTTGCCGGACTTCAGGCACAGGCTGGCGGCATCGATGGTCACGTTGGGCCGCGACTCGTAGATGATGCCGATCACGCCCAGCGGCACGCGCATCCGGCCGACCTGGATGCCCGACGGCAGGTAGCGCATGTCGCGGATCTCGCCGATCGGGTCCGGCAGGGTGGCGACCTGGCGCAGGCCCTCGATCATGCTGTCGATCACCTTCGGCGTCAGCGCCAGGCGGTCGACCATGGCCGGCTCCAGGCCGCTGGCACGGGCGGCGGCCAGGTCCTGCTCGTTGGCGGCAGCAAGCTCGGCGCGGGCGGCGTCGAGGGCGTTGGCGGCGGCCTGCAGGGCGCTGTTCTTCTGCGCGGTGCTGGCACGGGCGAGCACCCGCGAGGCGTCGCGCGCGGCGCGGCCCAGGCGGGTCATGTAGTCGAGCACGGACTCGAGGTCTGGCAGTTGGAAAAAGTGGCTGATTATAGCGGGCATGCCCTGCCTCGCCCAGCACTGCCGGGCGGATGGTCCGGGCAATCGGGTGAAGGTCCTGCCGGACAAGCGCAGGTAGGAATCCCGTCGTTCCCGCGCAGGCGGGAATCCATGGGCAGCCCTTGGGTCCCCGCCTGCGCGGGGATGACGGGGCATGGGATGGGCAGCCGCTGCAACAGCCGATTGCCGTGGACGGAGGGTGCGTCCATGCAACATTGCGGAACAAGATTCACTGCCTGCACCGCCGCTCATTGCTAAGATCGCGCGATTTCCCGCTCCGGAACCGCGATGACCGCCCTGCCCTGGCCCGCAGCCGCCGCGCTGCCCGACAGCTTCTTCGACCGCGACGCCCAGCTGCTCGCCCGCGCGCTGCTGGGCAAGGTCATCCGCCACCGCCATCGCGGCCACTGGCTGGCCGCGCGGATCATCGAGACCGAGGCCTATTACCTGGCCGAGAAGGGCAGCCACGCCTCGCTCGGCTACACCGAGAAGCGCCGCGCGCTGTTCATGGACGGTGGCCACATCTACATGTACTACGCCCGCGGCGGCGACTCGCTGAACTTCAGCGCCCAGGGCCCGGGCAACGCGGTGCTGATCAAATCCGCCCTGCCCTGGCTCGACGAGCGCTGCGCCAAGGACGCCCTGCAGCGCATGCAGGCCAACAACCCTTCCGCCGCCGGCGACCACCGCCATCCCGAGCGCCTGTGCGCCGGCCAGACCCTGCTGTGCAAGGCCCTCGGCCTGAGGGTGCCGGAGTGGGACGCGCAGCGCTTCGACCCGCAGCGGCTGTTCGTCGAGGACGTCGACCAGCGCCCGGCGCAGATCATCCAGACCACCCGCCTGGGCATTCCGGCCGGCCGCGACGAGCATCTGCCCTACCGCTTCGTCGACGCCGCCCATGCCCGGCACTGCACACGCAACCCATTGCGCCGCGGACAGGTCGAAGGTCGCGACTACGTTCTGCTGAACCCCGAGGAGCTGTAACCATGAGCGAATGGTTCGCGACCCTGTCGCACTGGCTGGAAGCCAACCCGGAATGGCTGGGCCTCGCCATCTTCCTGGCCGCCTGCCTCGAATGCCTGGCCGTGGCCGGCATCCTGATTCCCGGCACCGTGCTGCTGTTCACCCTGGGCGTGCTGGCCGGCAGCGGCGCCCTGGGCCTGAGCGAGACCCTGCTGCTGGCCTATGCCGGCGGCCTGCTCGGCGACGCGATCTCCTACGGCCTCGGCCGCC
>OGQD01001150.1_pt1 | contig 18043 bp, 13 predicted proteins | sample 1553091 | NCBI WGS metagenome assembly OGQD01 (sample SAMEA2580290, study PRJEB22360) | human gut metagenome | biome: human gut; feature: human-associated habitat; material: faeces | place: Denmark | collected 2008/2010
GCTTAGATCCTTGTTCACCAGAAAGTTTCATCCATTTTCTTCCACCCAGGTTGCGAAAGAACCAATATTGGGCCGTTGGTGGAGATATAAGTGGATCACTTTTCATCCGTCTTTGACATACTCGACAGGATCGCGGCAAAACGTGGCTATCCGGTCAGGCTGCGCATGGATAATAGTCAGGAATTTATCTCCCTGACACTGGCTAAATCGGCAGAGAAACACGCAGTAAAACCAGAGTTTATCCTGCCGGGTAAGCCGACGTAGAACGTTTTCATTGAGCGCTTTAACCGGACATACCGTACAGAAATACTCGATTTTTATCTGTTCAGAACGCTGAATAAAGCACGGGAAATCACAGAAAAATGGTTGTCACAATATAACTGTGAACACCCGCATGAATCACTGAACAATATGATGCCAGAGGAATATCGACAACACCATTATTTGTCTGGGTTCTCAAAAAATACCTGGAACTAAAACGGGTCTATTTACACCTACCTAGTGTAAAAAAGGGACGCAATAAAGCGCCCCAACAATAAAGTTGTAAACTAATAAAAGGGTAATAAATAACATGAAGTTAAATGAAGAAGAGGCAAGGTTATTGCCTCTCCAAAGGTGACATGAGGGTGCCACCTATATGCGAGCAGTGACATCACTCCCTTCTCGCATATTCTTACCGCGCCAAGTCAGAATTGGTAGGTCATACCAACTGCTACAATGTTGTCGGTTGCAACACCAGACGCTTTGGTAAAGTCACTTTCCTCGATCAGGTTGATCTTATAGTCAACGAAAGTGGACATATTCTTATTGAAGTAATACGTAGCCCCCACATCAATGTATTTTACCAAATCCTGGTTATCGAAGGTTCCAATATTTTCACCACGGGACTGTAGGTAGGCAATAGACGGACGCAGGCCGAAATCAAACTGGTATTGAGCAACAGCCTCAAAATTTCTAGCTTTGTTCGCGATAAAGTCATCACCGAAGACAGTCATATTCAGAGTTTCGGAATAAGTTGCAGCCAGGTAAATGTTGTTCGCGTCATATTTCAAACCAGCAGCCCATACTTCAGCACTCTTACCAAAGGCATTCAGAGGACTTGCATTAGCATAGGATACCTGTCCATCAGTGCGGTCAGATTTTGCATAAGTAGCACCAATGCCAAATCCTTCATAATTGTAAATAGCTGACAGACCGAAGCCATCACCATTAGATTCAACTACGTTACGGCCTTTCCCGTTGTTCACTTTAGCTGCGCTATCATTTTTACCCTGATATTGCAAAGCAAAGTTCAGACCATCAATCAGGCCGAAGAAATCATTGTTACGGTAGGTCGCTACGCCTGTAGCACGCTGGGTCATAAATACATCAGTTTGAGTCCAGGTATTTCCACCAAACTCAGGCAGCACGTCAGTCCAGGCGCCGATGTCATAAGCTACACCGTAGTTGCGGCCATAGTCGATCGAACCATAATCACCAAAGTGGAGACCAGCAAATGCGAGGCGGGTTTTATCTTTATCGGAACCTTCAGTTTCAGTACGGTTACCTTTGAATTCGTACTCCCACTGACCAAAGCCAGTTAACTGATCATTTATCTGAGTTTCGCCTTTGAAGCCTAAACGAGCATAAGTTTTATCTCCATCATCACTAGTGGAAGAAGAGAAGTAATGCTCTGCGTTAACTTTGCCATACAGATCCAGTTTACTACCGTCTTTGTTATAGATTTCTGCCGCTTGTGCAGACATTGCCATCAGAACAGATGCTGCAATCGTAGAGAGTGCCACTGTAATTTTTTTCATTTTTTTCCCTTTAGATTGAACTTTTCAATAGAAAAGAGGTCACTGCGAGATAAATGTTTAACTTTTTTGTATTTACGTTTCAATATTTGCAGATACAATTTAAGATATTTCTCGCGTTCAAGATCACAAAAAACAATTACAAGCTCAATGAGCTATTAGAAAAGAATGAATGTCTGAATAAAAACAATACCACGTTCAAATTACAATCACTAACAACAGTAGAATAATAAAACATTCCACCAACATGATAACATTGCTCAAAAAGCAGATGACGCATCAATTAATAAATTGTAGTCACATTAAGACATGAGAACGAAATTAGTTTATAAATTCCCATGAGAATAAGAATAACATCTTTCCGGTACCTGATGCTCATTATCCTGAAACACCTGCCTCAGTAAGGATCCTCTTCCCCTGCCTTACGCGTTTTCAGCAACTTCAGGATCCACGTATACTGCTCAGGATGTGGACGAACGAAATTTTCAACAACTTCGTTTATCTGTCGCGCAATATGAGCATCACTCTCCTGTCGTATAGCAAGTGGCGGGCTGACATGAATTGTCAGCTGATGGGTCTTTCCGTCATAAACAGGGAAAAGCGGTATTATCCGTGCTCCACTGATCCTGCTGAGCCGTCCGGTAACCGGTAAAGTTGCTTTATACGTCGCAAAAAAATCCGCAAACTCACTGAATTCCGGGCCATGATCCTGATCCGGAAGATAATATCCCCAGTATCCCTGCCGGACAGAGCGGACAAAGGGGCCAATACCGTCATTACGTGCGTGCAGTCTTCCTCCGAAACGACGACGAACACTGTTCCAGACATAATCCACCACCGGATTTCTCTGGTTATGAAACATCGCTGCAATTTTTCTGCCCGACGCAGCCATCAACATTGCGGGAATATCCACTCCCCAGGCATGTGGCACCAGAAAAATGACTTTTTCATTGTTCTGTGCCATCTTCTCCACTATCTCCAGACCATTCCAGCGTATACGATGCGAAATTTTATCAGGCCCGGCCAGTGCTAATTCAGCCATAAGCACAACGGCCATGGGGGCTGTTGCAAACATGGCATCAACGATATTCTCCTTTTCTTTATCACTGTACTCCGGAAAACAAAGCGATAAATTAATCAGGGCCCGTTGACGGGCGCTTTTCCCCAGACGCCCAACCAGCGTGCCCAATTTTCCCAGCAATGGATCCCTCAGAGCGGGGGGCACCATTGCAGACACACAGATAATGCCGATACCTGTCCACGTCATCCAGTACCGGGGAAAGCATAGTGTAAGGTTAAAGCGGGGAATAAACTCAGTTCTGTTATTTTTCATATCTGCCGGTATCTGCCTGCTTATCTTATTATGATAACAGAGTACAGCAAAAGGTGGCACCATCCCTGGAGGCCACCGGGCAGCGGAGGAAAACACATCCTCCTGTCTTCATGACGGAACAGAAGATAAGAAAATACTAGGGATCACCATACGGAAGCGTGTCGAAATCAGTGATCCCATTCTTTTTATACGGATTTCCAATCCAGCGGGGGATCTCCCTGAACTGCGGATTCACCAGAGAACGGGTCGGATCGTAACCATCATATGTCAGTCCCGCCAAATCTGACCAGGTGTGGATCAGTTCAGCCAGACTGTATTTGCGGTCAACATACTGCGAAAAATCTTGTGGATGTGCAGCCTGCCACTTTTCTGAGGTCCACAGCAGGAACGGAATAGTGTACATGGGGCGTGTGGGGTTATCTTCATTCCGTCCCTGCGTTTTATGTGGCGGAGTGTCATATACTTCTTCACCATGATCTGAAAAATAAAGCAGGAAGCCGTCCGGCGCAGTCGCTCTGAAATCCTTAATCAGACTGGCCACCACATAATCGTTATACAGATTGGCATTATCGTAATCGTTATACACTTCCAGCTCTTTCGCATTTAATCCGGCGGGAACATGCCCGGTAATGCCATCAAACCGCCCCTGACCTTCCGGATAACGGTATTTATACTTAATGTGCGTGCCCAGCAGATGAACGATGATCAGTTTCTTTGGGGCAGGGTCATTCAGCACTTCCCGGAACGGCTTCAGCACATTAGTGTCATATTCACGCGCACTTTGTGTTCGCTGCTGATTCATGTAGTACTGTCTGTCCGTCTGGCGCGAAAATACAGTGAGCATGGTGTTGCGGGCAGTGATTGTCTGCTGATTGGTAATCCAGTACGTTTTATAGCCTGCCTGCTTCATCATGTTCATCAGCGACGGCTGCGTCAGATACAGATCAGGGTTCTTTTCGTTGGCGAAAGTCAGGGCCTGCTGCAGGGCTTCAATGGTGTACGGACGCGATGTCACCACATTATTAAACACAGTAAGACCCGGATCGGTTTTACGCAGAGCATCCAGCTCCGGCGTCGTTTCACGCGGATACCCGTATAAGCTCATGCGTTCACGCTGTGTCGACTCACCAATCACCAGGACCAGTGTGCGTGGCCTCTCCCCTGATTCATCCCTGAGATTACCCAGTGGTGGCAGTGCGCTGTTTTCATTCAGGAGGGTTGTCAGTGCATTCAGTTGCTGATGGTACTGATAATAACTGGATACAAACTGCCAGGGGGCAGCAGGCTCCATCCGGGATGCCAGTGCGCCCAGAGTATCATTCAGCGGCTCCTGTCTGATTAACGATTTCAGAACAACCGGATGAAGGAGCAGAGCATAAAGCAGCAGGAAAGAGACAATTCCCCGCCATGGCAAAGGAATATACACAGGACGCAGACGTGTCCACAGAAAAACGGACACCGCAGTATATACCAGCGAGATACACAACAGTTTAAGGCTGAAATACTGGCTGAAATATTCACCAGCCTCTCTGGCATTCGTTTCAAACATCACGAAAAGAACACTTTGGGAGAATTCATGACCATAGAGAAAATAATAACAAAGTGCTGCCAGCGACGTGGCCCAGAGAATGAAACCGACAACAGCTGCAATTATTTTTATCCGATCAGGACAGAGAAACACCGGGATCAACCACAGGCAACTGAATAACAGTGAATCCCGTATTCCATTCGTTCCGCTGTACCCACTGCTGAAGATGATCACCTGCAGGAGGGTGGAAAAAAAGCCAAAATAAAGAATTGCCCGTCCCAGCGCGTTCCAGCTGAAAGCAGGCCTGTTCTGTCCGGTATTAAAATGCACTGACCGTCCCCGTATTTAAACAATGTGATAAATTATTCCGTTACTGGAAAACCGCTGAACAAAATTCGGGCTGAAAAGTGGATCAGCCGTTACCTGTTGCGTTTCTCCTTAGCCTGGTGAGCCAGAGACACAATGATCTGTGCCGTTCTGTTAATATCAAACCGGTATTCGATATCTTCTCTGGCGCTGGCTGCCATCATCCGGAAGCGTTCCGGTCGGGATAAAAAATCGCGCAGTGCGCCGGTCCATGCAGACACATCCCCCACGGGTAACAGCGTTCCTGTCACATTCTTCTGAATGACATCAGGGATCCCGCCGGTCTCACTGGCAATAACGGGCACGCCGGAGGCTGACGCTTCAGCCAGTACCATACCAAACGCTTCATTTTCCGAAGGCATGACCACCACACTGGCAATTCGGTAGACCGGTAACGCCGGGAAAAGGGATCCTGCCATTAACACATCGCCGCTCATTCCCAGGTATTCTGTCTGCTGACGCAGACGTGCTTCGTATTCCTCACGCCCGGCCCCCACTACAAGCCAGCGAAACGATTTCCCTTCCCTCTTCAGCTGATGCAACACACGCAGCATAAATTCATGTCCTTTTTCGGGACGCAGCATCCCCACCTGAACGATAAGCGGAACATTGTCTGCTGAGGCAGCCCAGGCCCGGATATGCGGGGGTAACGGTCGCATGGCTTCATTATGCAATGCGGGCCAGTCGAAACCCGGTGGAATAACTGTTACCGGAGTCCGGACACCTTCCGCCTTCAGATGCGCCATCATGGCTGAGCCAGGCACAACAATGGCATCACACAGATAATTCAGGGAAAACGTTCTGGTCTTGCGGGTAATGTAGGTTTTTTGTCTGACAATACTGAAGCGGTGACAGCATATCAGACGGCTCAGTCCGGCGATATTACTGTCATGACCGCTATGGCAGATGACCAGATCAGGTTTAAATTCCCCGATAATCTGTCGCAGCCTGAGGATGGAAGGCAGGTGAAGGCTGTTCCTGAAAGGAATAAAAATGACATCATGCCCTCTTTTTCTGGCTTCCGGAGCAATTTTACTTTTTTCCCTGCAGGCAAGTAAAACGGAATGTCCCTGCTTCCGGAGAGCAGTCATCTGGGCCAGCGCCTGCAGCTCCTGGCCTCCAATATCTGACGAAGATTCAGTGAATAAAATTTTCATCATTAATTATCTGGTAATCTTGGCCCCTTATGAAGAGCCAGTAATGAAGAAAAAATAGGCGTTGTATAATAAAAAAGGCGTCGTTTCAGCCAGCCGGAATATTCCCGTTCTTTGGTGCTGATACGCCCTATGCGTAATGAACCATTTTCAGGACAATTCATTCTTCTTTCGGTTGTATATAAATAAGAAAAACCAAGCTCACCGGCGAGATTAATATAATCCCGGTTATAATATCCTTCAGGCCAGCACAAATGGGAACTACATGAACCCAGCTTTTCCGTCAGACATTGTTTTCCCGCCAGAATATCTTCTTTCATGAGCCGGCACTGTTCAGCACGTGATACCGATAACCTGTCCCAGCGTTTATGTGAATGGGTGTGCACATGAAACTCAACCAGCCCGGAATCACGCATTTCCCGGACTTCAGACCAGCGAAGCATGACCTCATCTGAACGGTTATCGGCAATCAGCCGTTCACAGTCGCGGTGAGAATATTCCTGCTCCTGCCTGCCACGTACTTTTCCCTCACCAATCAGCCCTGTAATGAGAAAAATATGTGCATGAAGGTTATATTTCTTCAGTACCGGCCATGCCCTGAGCCAGTTATCAAGATAACCATCATCAAATGTGAGCATGACACTCTTTCGTGGAAGCGTTCCCCCCTGATAAAAATATTCAAGTTCAGCGGATGTTACAGTCCGCCAGTTATTCTCTGCGAGCCACTTCATCTGTTCACAAAATGTTTCAGGTGAGAGTGTCACAAGCCCCGGACAACGACTGACATGATGATACATCAGTACGGGAAGATGCCTTGCATTCAACATAAAAAATTATCGTCATTTAACCATTCTGAAAATATCCTCGCCGAAACAACAGTGAGGAGCCAGAGATAACGCGCATTCTGATATTACTGTGTAATCCCGGAATAGCCCGGAAATTACCGGCAACAGGGATCTTTTAATATTTTCGCCGGTCAATCAACCGGCTCTTAAATTTTCCTCAACACACATGTCCCTTTTTATCATATTTTCTGTTTTTCAAAAAAAAAACAGAATACCGCAATTTCAGTGAGTTCAGGGAGAGATATCCGCCTCAGCCAAAAATCAGAAAATTATCATCCTTATTTGTTGCATAAACCCGGTCGAATGCCGGTATATTCTGCATCTGGATACAATTTCGCCCCTGAAAAATACCCGTACAATATCGCGCCGCATGCACCGATGGACCGGACCATCGTGAAAGTCTCCGGCATTGTCGATATTCACCACGCCAGTGCCCACCAGAACAACAGTAATACCAGTAGCAGACCTGCCATACAGGTCATGACAGTACATGCGCCAACCACCCACCACATCGGCACCACAAACTTTTCTCTTCTCATCAGATGTCATGACTCCCGGTTTATTCCTCAGCCCTGATGACATTTTTTACTGCCGTAAATTTCCAGAAACCATCTGGCTCACTGACCACATAAATATTTCCCTCATCATCTGTAGCCACCCCTTCTGGTTGCGGGATATCCTGCTCCAGGCCGTGACAGCCTTTTTTCAGATGCATGACAGAAATTACTGCATCCTGCTCTGCTCCGGGCTGCGTCTGGAGAAGTACACCTGACTCATCAGAAAGTATCAGAAGATTATTTCCGTCAAAATCCAGCCCGGAAATATCCTGAAGATGCAGACGCTGATTCAGTCCGTGATGTACATTAACGCCGGAAATAATTTGTGTGTCAGGGTGATATTCCAGTGAGTACAGTCGTTCACTCCCCTTCTCCCGCCCGAGATATAAACGATTATTTTGTCCATCCCATGCCAGACCTTCATATCCCCTGTTTTTCTTTTTACTGAAAAACATCCCTGCATGGAATTTTTTCAGTATAGTCACTGCCATATCAGCATCAATACTGACAATATAAATCAGACTGTTCGCTTCATCAGCCAGCGCATACTGACCATCAGCAATATACTCCACCGATTCAGCATCCCTGAGAAAATCCAGCGGCTGACTTCCCGTTATATCACCATCACGGCTGAGCCTGAGCAGCGTGGGAGGGGAATTTAACGTAGCATATAACATTCCATCATCCCGGTTAAATGTCAGGGACGAGAGATTAGTGACTCCCGGCAGAACAGTGCTCTGTGATAAATAGCCATCTGACTCCGGAATATCGTCAAAAAGGAGATGACCGGGCCTGAAAAAAAGCACTGTGCCTCCGGATATCAAAGCAACAATCAGTATAAGAACAGCATAAAATCGCCATGACACCCTCTGAAACATTATAACAATACGCTTTTTCATCATTTACCTGAAAAATCCTTTTCTCAATATCACCCATGAATCAGAACAGCGAAAATAAAAAACAAAGCAGCGGTAATAATTGCAATTTTCTCCCAGCGCATATTACGCCCTGTTTCTCTTCTCTGACGTTGAATGTAATGACTTCCTTTCACTCTCTACTCTCTGGTTCTGACAGGATAATTTTCTGCCTTGCCCTTATGGGTATCACTCATTACAACAATTTAATCTGGACAGATAACGGAATCTGATCCACTGCCAGTTCAGTAATAATGTTGCAGGGGGCCATGAATAAACCAGGCCAGGCACCAGAGCACAACCAGCAACAGAAAGCCTTTAATGTCAGACATATCTCCCCTCGTCTATGTCATACCACACTTCTGCCGGATTAAAGTGGTTTCCTTTCGGGTATAAACCAGCGTATCTGGCGGAATATCTTTGTTAATAAAGCTCATTGCTCCGATAATGACGTTATCTCCGATGGAGATATTTCCAATGATGCAGCTGTTGGCACCAATGTCGACATTATCGCCGATATATACCATGCCTGGTTCATCTGTAAGACTTTTTATGCCAATCGTGGTGTTCTGACGGATACGCAGGTTTTTCCCGGCAATAAAATCTCCTCTTATCACCACGCCCGGGAAATGGCCTACTGACAGGCCTTCCCCTATTTCAGCGTCAATCGCAATATCACAGCCCCATTTACGGTTTAATGCCAGGTACCGCTTCCTGGCCACCTTTCTGAGCAGACCTGGACGGGTAAGCCACATCCAGCGCCAGAGACGATACCAGAAATACCAGCGTCTCTCCGGACACGTCAGCACACGATGAATCACCCTTCGCCAGCTGAACGGGCGTCGGGAGCGGATAACCTCCCGGGCCAGACAGCTTTTCAAATGAGTCCATTCATCACGCGCAGGAGTGATTGTCTTTTCATTCTGCTGCAAAGTTGACAACTGTTTTCTGCCCGGCACTATTGTATTACAGATAGCGTTTTTCATCATACCAGCGCGCCAGTAACTGTTCCTCACGCACATTCAGTTCATCCAGCCATGGTTTCCGCTCAGAAACAGGCACACTTCTGCACAACCAGTCATGGAGACGCTCCAGATCCCTGCGGGTCAGGCAAAGTTCCAGCCGGTGACGAAATGTCTGCAAATCAGCCTCCGGCAGGCTGTCTTCATTCCTGCTCATCATTTTTTTCCTTCAGCCTTACGAATAGCCTCTTCAATTTGCTCTGCTGTCACAAATCCCTGAATCAGACTAATACGATCCGGCGTCGCCCCTTTCTGCGGCATCACAATCAGTAACGGTGTACCTCCCGCCCCCAGTGTTCTGGCCAGTTGCTCTGTTTCTTCCAGATCCTGTTGAGAGGAAGTGATACGCTCAGGGACATACCCCGCCTGTCGGGACGCCTTTTCCACATCATCTTCAGTCAGTTTTCCTTCCTGATGTCCGGTGGCAAAAAGCGCATTATGGTAAGTCATGTAACCTTCAGCACCCCGGGTTTTCCAGATTGCCTGCCCTCTTTCCGCAGCCAGTGCAGAAACAGGCCAGCGTGAGGCAAAAATAGGCCATTCCCTGAAAAGATAACGAACATCCTGGCGGTCCGCCATGACCTTTTTAAGCTCCCGGGCCATCTGAGCGCAGAAAATACACTGGTAATCAAAAAATTCCACGACAGCAACACCGGCATTCCGGGGACCGGTTGCAGGCGTGTCAGGATTACTCAGCAGATTTTCCTGCTGTTCAATCACGGTTTTCATCTGAGCAAGATGCATCTCTTCCCGCCGTTTTTCATCCAGCTTCTGTAACGCCTGCTCCACTATTTCCGGATGTGCAATCAACCAGTCAGCAGCCATTTTCCCCACACGTTCTGACTCCTCCGCAATGGCTTTCGTATCCCTGCCTCCCATTGGTGAAGTGATGTTATCCGAAGCCCCTGCAGTACAGGTTCCCAGCATCAGAGCCAGCGCGCTCAGTTTAAGTATTTTATTTTTCATCAGACTGTGTCTCCTCTGTAAATACCTCTTATTCTGCAGAAATGGATTAACGGTAAACACGACACTATGAGTCTGTGCTCACCGGAACCAGCCTGTATCTGAATGGTAACGATCCAGGGACAGTGTTACTGGCCCGACGGGGCGTTGCAGCAACCGTAAAAGCGCTAGCAGAAAACAGGCACATTCCCGGCAACAAAAAAATGTCACAAAAAATACGGCGTACCGCTTCATCAGAACCACACAGCGTCAGCATAATAAAATGCCAGTGTCGAAACCGGCTCCGTGAAAGCAGCCCCAGACAGCGACGGTAATACGCCTTATCGGCACCGGTATCACGTGGACTTTTCCCCTCAAGGATGTCGAGTGACTCATGAAGAAAAGCCAGATAATCAATGGACGAGGCGCGCATTCGACGCCGGACTGTATGCGAATCAAGGAAACCACGTTTCCACCGTTGTACACATGTAAGGAGTTGTGATACAGGGCGTCGACCTGAAACAATCCACAACCTCCCTCCGGCATACCCTCCCTCCGGAATAAAATGTGGCGCAATCACCATAACGGGAGTATTCACAACAGAGCGCACATTCTCAATCATCAGAAGGTGGTTACCCCATCGCCCCGGAGGCACTGAACTCAGGGCAAAAATAATCCTGTCTCCGTGCCGGAGTGAATTAACAGAAAGCAATGGGTAACTGTAAACTCCGGATTCTCCCAGAAGTGCGAGCATCCCCCGAAGTTCATACCAGTTATAACTGAAAACAAATAAGCGGCTCACAGTTTTATCCCAAATCTTCAGAAAAAATTAGCCCCAAATTTACACTGAGTATCTGGTGGAGCGTTTTTTGATAAAATTCAAAACCAGTATCACGCCCCCCCAGATAATCCCGCCCAACAGAGAGAAAAGGATCATAACTAGTTCCGGACGAACAGATGCGTCATAACTCTGAACCGGAGAGATAAAACGCCATGCACGGATATTTTCAACCGTCGGTAACTTTCCCTGTATTTCCCTGTAACGTCTTATATCATCCTGATAACGGTAGTAATTGTAAGAAAAATACAATGGTGTACTGTTCCGGAGGGTATATATATTTTTAAGCATATCCGCGCCAAGAAGAGGAAGATTTTTCCAGTCCACACCTTCAACAGAATTTATCTGTGGTTTCCGAATCTCCGAACGTTCAGCCACATTAAGTGCATGGTGAGAGAACACAAACCACTGCTGACGCGTATCTTTTGCTATCTTTTCTTCTTGCAATAACAATTCCCGTACACGAAGCTCATTCCGAGCCAGGTTCGAATGAAGCTCTTCGATACCCAGTTGCATAACTTCATTACTGTTTTTCCGCAGAATTCTTTCAAGTTCATCCCTGCATGTCCGTTCATCCTTACAGGAGGATAATTTCACTCTGAAAATGTTTTCATCCGCATTCTTTTTTTTCTGACCAGAAAGAGGCTCAATAGAAAACGTGTATCTACTGTCTGAAAACTCCTGTGTGTTATTTTTCTGACTTCCTGAAATCACTGTCAGTAAGTTCAACAGATTCTGAAAATACATACTTTGTACTTCCCGGACATTTTCCTGCTGGTCAGGAAAAGCCTTTGCCGAAGCATCCAGTAAAGGCGCTATCTGCACAATCTCTGGTCCGGTAATTATTGCTTCCGCCACAGGTGTTGATGGGCGCAAAGCACACCATATTCCGGCTGCAATAAAGCATCCAACAATAACAAGCACCCCGGATATTTTGTGTTTCCACAAAACCGAAGCCAGTTCAATTAAATCCAGCTCATCGTTATCTGAATGATGTTCGTATTCTTTTTTCATAAAAGATTATAAATTTCGATAAAGACATCCATGTCAGTAACGTCCTCATTTATGGTCTGCTACATGTTTTAAATATGTACCTAAGCCAGACAATACCCCCACACTTAACTAAAACAGGGCTGAATAGAAGAAGTCCTGAAAGAAAAAACCTCGACTAAAACAATGTTATTAATATCGTGAGTTCTGGTGGAACTATTGTTCCACCAGATACACAATATCAATAATATTCAGTATTCAAATAATCATCTCCATCCAGCACAGAACACCGGGAACTTAAAACCTGCAGAGCCATTTCCAGACTTCATACCACTATTGTCTCCGGTACTCACTGCTGCTGAAGGAGAGCCTGGGGTGAATTGAGGATAGTTATGGTAAATCTCCCAAGAGTCAGCTCTGGTTCCTACAAGTCCGTCGACTAAAGAACCCCCTCGCCCGCCCCAGTTGGCGCCATTCCCATCATCACGCTTACAACGCACAAGAGATACTCCTAAAGCAAAATTAGCGGCACCCCCATTTTTATTATCATCAGGGTTACTCCAGATATCAATACACGAGCCCCCTCCTCCAGAAATGGACCACTCACGCTTCGTCCATGTATTGGTTTTGCCGGTTTTTTCAGTTAACCACCCCGTCGAGTCTATAGAGAACAAACGACCGCTACCTCCTTCATAACGACCAGCAGACGGGCTTGGTCCAGCACTATCAGCATGAGTATAAATCCACCCTGCCCCTACCCAGGCAGCCGAAGTAATACTCCTCGCATCCCATGAAAAAGCATTCGCTCCAACCTTGGTTGCAAGAGTTCGAGCAATCCCTGTTGTTCCGTTCATCAAAACAACTCCCGTGCCCGACCAGGACGGCATACCAAGTCCTGATGTCTGAATCTGAGATTTATAAGATGCGGCGGTAACAGGCGACATCAATCCATCTGCAAGATTCGTTAAACTGACGCCTCGTGCCGCAGCCTGCTTCAGCGCAGAGGTTGCCCACTGAACGTCCTGCATATTGCCAGCATTACAGCTCATTCCGCTAACCATTGGCGCTGTAAACGTTGTCTCTCCTTTGACATTATTGATGCTGTTTTCCTTAAATGACGTCAAGCCCCGAGGAGTAGTTACGGTCAGCGTTTTTCCTGTGCTCTGGTTGGTGAATGTAAATGTTTTTGGCCACGCTCTATTGGTGCGAGGCGTGGCAGCCCAGGTTGTGGCGGTACTCCATGTTTTCAGCCAAGAGTCTGATACATCGTCTTTATAATTCGAAATATTAGAATTATTCCCGAACCATACAGGCCATGGTGCCCCCACAACATAGTACTGACTCTCTACTGTTTCAGCTGTTTCGGTACCAATGATGCTCACATCTTCGGTTTTTGTGTTTCCATTTACCGTTACAGACGCCTGAGTTATCCACGTCCATGCCTGCTGCCCGGTCAGGTTTACCTGAGCAACCCCCTGGTTGTTAGTGTTCACAACTTTAGCCGCTGTACCATTACCTACAGTATGGTAAATTGCTGTATTATTCGCCTTTGCAGCACTATGGGCTTTCGGTGTAAAGGTTACCGGTACATCCGGCACAGGGCATCGTTTCGCAGAACCCGCATCTTTCACCGTCGCCGTCAGTGTGACACCAACACCAATCCTCTGCTCTACAGCAGAAGATGTAAACGACAAATCCGGGGAGGCCGCAATAAACGCCATACCCAGCGTTGCCTGAGCCTGCTTGTTACCCGGTTTTGACGTAAACACAGCATTATAGTTGCCCGCCTGGGTGGCAGAGATATTGGCCGTCCGGCTTTCGCCAGCTGCAGTAAACGTCAGGCTGCTGGCTTTTACAGCCGCATCCCCACAGGTCTGTCCACTCTGCTTCGTGGTGCTGACAGTAACGTTGCCCTTAATCGGGTTACCCCAGGTATCTGTCAGTTTCACCGTGGCTGTGTTGTAAACACTACCATCAGACGTGGTCTGATTCTTCAACCCTGCGGTTACAGTAATCTTCGGCTCATTCACGTTACCCGTGACACTATAGTTCTGGGTTGCAGCCTGACCACTATTTACTGGACGGTCTGCAGCAGAAGTATACTTCGCCTGAAGGGTGTAGTTATTCTCCGCGGGACTGGTGCCTGCCCAATATGGCGTAAAGCTGGTCGTTGCCGTACCGGAGCTGCCCACAGTCACTGTCGGATTCGACAACTGCGCTTTCTGTCCGCCACTCACCTCTTTCGTGATGCTGAACGCCAGCGTACCGTCATCAATCAGGTTGTCATACTTGTCCTTCAGTGTCGCAGTCAGGGTACGGGAAGTCCCTGCGGCAACCTTAGTATCTCCGCCGTTCTGCAGCGTAATGCGCACATCTGACGTATCCGGACGGAATGATGCGGTCACACCACGGGTCTTCGGCTTGGCAGCACCATTCACCGTCACATCAATGGTAATGGCATAATCACCTTTCTTCTTCGACCAGAAGTCAACATCCGCCGTGGCCTTGTTGCCATTCCATGTCAGAGTAACTTCACCCTGCTGGACCAGACCATAATCACTGCTGCTGGCCCCGTTTTTCGGGGTTACCGTGATGGTGGCTTTGGTCTGAGGCTGACTGCTTGCCTGCTCTTCATTCGCCGCCTCATACTGCAGGGTTATGATGTTTTTGGTATTTCCAGAGCTTTCCGCAACCACCTGGTTGTTTTTCTTCATCAGGGCTGCCGCTTCACCGGACTTCGTCACGCTGGTAAAGGTGAACTTCGCCGTCTGACCATTGTCTGTCGTGCCGTTCGTTCCCGTCACCTTAAACAGCATCACATAGTCACCGGCATCCGTGGTGAAGAAGCTGACAACAGACTGGCCGCTGGCATCCGTTGCCACATCGTTGGCTTTGTATTCAGGGTTGCCACTACCACTGTGCTTCGAACCGGTTACCGTCACTGACGGCACCAGGTTGCCGTAAGCATCTTTTACCGTCACACGGGCCACACCCAGAGATGCACCATCGGCGTAAGTGGTGCCAATAACCGGTACCACCTCGCTGACCGCGGCCGTCTTCGTGTCTGCCGCCAGGTCCAGCGTGGCTTCCACACCTTCCACACGTACCGTATTGGCCAGCACACCCACCTTCACGTCTTTCACTGCCTGCGTGCCTTTCACCGTGGCAGTATAGGTGCCGGCAGTGGTTTCCTTCACGTCACTGATGGTGATACGGGAAGCATCCACGCCGTTCTGCCCCGGAAGCACCACAAACTTCAGACGGGATGCCTCACCGGTTACCGCCTGACCGTTTTCATCCTTCACGGTGTAAGTCAGGGTGGCAGTGTCCGTGTTGTTGGCCACCAGGGCGTCTTTCACAGTGTTGTTGCTGGCATTGTTGTAGGTGACTTTCAGGTTCGTATTAGTCACATCCGCCATGGTGTCCGTCAGCTCCACGCCGACAGATGCCAGGGACACCTTATCCAGTACCGGCGTCAGGGTGACCTTACCGGCCACGGTACCGGACACAAAAGTGGCCTCGTAAGTTCCCGGCTCACCCGGCAACTCGGTAAAACCCCCCACCGTCGGGTCAGCTTTCAGCACATCCTGAGTGATGCGGGATTGCGCACGACGGGATTTCGCCGCAGGCGCAGTCTCGCCGCCGGTTTCAGTACCCTTCGCCACAAAATCCAGTTTTGTGGTCAGCAGTTTTGCCATGCCGGTCAGCGGTTCGCCCGTTTCATTCTTCAGCTCAACATGCAGGGTGGCCTTGCTGACACCATCAGCCAGCATTTTACCGTTGCTCACCCCCGTCAGGGTGACCACAGAGTCAGACACGTTAATGCCTGCCGCCGTCACCACCACCTGGCTCTCCACGGTTTTTGACGCATTACCTTTCTTATCCGTGGCATAAGCACGCAGGGTGTAGGTGTTTTTGCCGTCAGCCTTCCAGGCAGGCAGGGTCACCGTGGAGGTCAGACCGCTGTTATTAATCTGCCCACCGGCAGACACCAGCTCCTCCGACATCACCACCACATCAGACAGGCCGTACTTGCTGTTCACAGACAACCCGAGAGACACACGGTCACCGCCGCGACCGGTAATCGGGTTACTCATGTTCAGACGGATAACTTCCTTCTTACGGTACTCAAGAACAATATTATTGTTACGGTCAACCAGGTCATAACGTCCTCCCTGAACCGTACGCTGGATACGCACCTGCTCCGGGTCAAGCTGGTCAGACAGCTTCTTGTCCGGCTGATAATTCACCTCAAGCCCCACACGGGTGTCGTTTTTGCCGCTCTCACCCTGACGATGGTCAAGGCTGGCTGTAATCAGCGGCACCGGCGTATAGCTGGCCCCTACCGTCACTGCCTGCGGGTCTTTCTGCAGGTCGTCCTCGCTGTTACCAAACAGCCCCACCTTGTTACCGAAGTATTTCTCATACACCACCTTCGCACCCAGTTGCGGGTAAGAAGGCAGATAACCTTCAGCACGAACGTCAAATCCGTTCGCCGGACGCTCTTCGTAATCCTCAATATCCGGAGAGTCTTTCCAGCCGGTCAGTCGCATGTAGGCGTTGGCACCAAAGCGCAGATAATCACGCCAGTACTCCAGCCCCACACCGCCACGGGCATGGTCACGGGAAAGGTCGTAATCCAGGAATGCGTTTCCACCCACCATGGCATTGTCTTCCGTAAAATGACGGACACCCACACCAAGGTTGGCCTGGGAACGGTCATTCGTACGGTGCAGACTGCCCTGCGTGAAGTACAGGTTTTCCTTTGTCTCATGCAGAGGTATCAGCGCATCCACAGAGGAGTTTTTCAGACTGAGGTTGTCATCCGCCTGAATGCCCACACGGTAAGTCCCTTTCAGCCCCTTCAGGCTGTCAGCAATCCGCTCATTTACCGTACCGGTTGCCGCCGATGTCGCCAGCGCCCGGGCCGCATCGCTGTCCGGCTTACTGCTCAGGAACCCGGCAGCGCCGGCCGCACGCTCAGCCAGCCTGCGCTCTCCGTCCTGACCAGACTGAGTCAGCGCCTCGCGGGCTGCCGCCAGCTCATCCTTTTCATCCGCAGCCGTCTGAACAGGAACATCCAGCTCATCCCCCGCCTTCAGATTGTCAAAACCGTTCGCAAACGTGCGAAGCATGTTCAGGCGGCGCAGTTCATCCACACTGAGGTTATAGCGTTTTGCCACATCAGCCACCGTCTCCCCTTTTGCCAGGGTGTAAGGACGGGTCTGCATACGGTCCACCGCCGCCGCACGCTCACGGTCAACGGCAAACGGGCTGCGTGGCGCCTGAACCTCTGCAGCCTGAACCATCACAGGAGTGAACGCCCCCGCCAGCGGCAGCCCGGCCTGCATGGCCAGGGTCACTGCCGTAATCATATGCGTCAGGCGCTTCTGCCTGAAAGTCACACGACTCTGCTCTTTATTTTCTCTGCGATTCATACAGATAAATCCGACTGTAAACTCTCTTCAGCCCACCCGGCTTCCTCAGCCGGGTGGCGTTAATCTCTGTTCCGGCTGGTTTACCAGTACCAGGTCACCCCCACCACGCCCTGCAGCGGGTTCTCATAATCCTGACCACGGGCATACTGAACCCCGGCATAGCTGCCGAATTTATTATTCAGAGCCAGCTCAGCGCCCAGTCCCACACGGAATCCGGACTGGTCATAACCGGCACTGACGGACTCGCCATTCATGGACACACTGCCATCCGCAGAAGTCTGCACCGCCGCCAGGTCCATGTAAGGGCGCAGACTGCCGGA
>OGQD01001151.1_pt1 | contig 18042 bp, 12 predicted proteins | sample 1553091 | NCBI WGS metagenome assembly OGQD01 (sample SAMEA2580290, study PRJEB22360) | human gut metagenome | biome: human gut; feature: human-associated habitat; material: faeces | place: Denmark | collected 2008/2010
GCGGGCCGCCGCGGTGTTCGCCCAGCGGTTTACCGGGATACGGGCTGCCGGCAAAGTTGGCGTCGCTGCCACCGGCAAGGCCGATGACCATGTCCTGGATGAGCTTCTTCGGGTTCAGCGGCTGGCCGGCGGCAAAGGCCGGGCACATGGCTTCGCACTTGCCGCACTGCACGCAGGCGTCGAAGCCGAGCAACTGGTTCCAGGTGAAATCGGTGGGTTTCTCGACGCCCAGCGGCGCCATCGGGTCCTGCAGGTCCAGCGGCTTGAGGCCAGTGGAGCGGCCACCACCGAAGCGTTCGGCGCGGCGATGCCAGGCCAGGTGCAGGGCACCGGCGAAGGCGTGCTTCATCGGGCCGCCCCAGGTCATGCCGAAGAACAGCTCGGACACACCCCAGGCCACCCCGATGGCAAGGATGGCTGCGAGGAACCAGCCGCCGAAGCCTTCCGGCAGGATGCCGGCGACCGGCAAGGTGGCAATGAAGAAGCTCGCCGAGAACATCAGCAGGCTTTTCGGCAGGCGCATCCACGGGCCTTTCGACAGGCGCGACGGCGGGTCGAGGCGGCGCTTGGCGACGAACAGCGCGCCACCAAACATCAGCGCGGTGGCCGCCAGCAGGGCGAAACCGAGAATGCGGCTGTGCAGGCCGAGACCGTGCACGAGGATGGCCAGCAGCGCGGCGAGCACGAAGCCGCCAGCGGTGGCGACGTGGGTCTTCGACATGTACTTGTCGCGCTCGACCACGTGGTGCAGGTCGACCAGGTAGCGACGCGGCATCTTCAGCAGGCCGCCGATCCAGTCGACCTGCGCGGGCCGGCCACGGCGCCACATCGCGAAGCGCTTCACGGCGCCCAGCACGGCGAGGCCGAGGGCGGCGAAGAGCAGGATGGGGAGGATGATGTTGAGCATTTCTGGTCTCCCTACGGGACCTCAGGGGGCGCTGGACAAGCTCCCTCTCCCGCTTGCGGGAGAGGGCGGGGGGAGAAGGTGTTTCCGGTCGGCTCGGTCACTTGGCCCACCACCCTCTCGCCAACCCTCTCCCTGAAGGGAGGGGGGGTTGTCCGTGCTTGCCGGACATCACATGGCGTGTCTTAGAAGTCCTTGCACAGTCGCAGCGCGTCGTAGATCGCCGCATGGGTGTTGCGCTGGGCCACGCAGTCGCCGATGCGGAACAACAGGTAACCGTCACCCCCGCTGTTGTCATCAAGAGCACTGAGACACGGCTGCGGCTTGATCGCGAACAGCGCCTCGACGTCGATCTGGCCCTTGTTGCGGGAGCCCTGCTTGAGCGCGTAGTACAGGCTCTCGTCCGGGCGCACGCCATTCTCGACGACGATCTGGTCGACCACCCGCTCTTCCTTCGCGCCGGTGTATTCGTTCTCCAGCACCGCTACCAGCTTGTCGCCCTCGCGGTAGACCTTCTCCAGCATCAGGTCGCCGGTCATGATCACTTCCTTGGGGTACATGCTGCGGTAGTAGGTCGGGAAGGTGGTGCCGCCGATGGCCACGCCCGGCTTGATGTCGTCGGTGACGATCTCGACCTGGGCGCCCTTGTCGGCGAGGAAGTCCGCCACCGACATGCCGCTGAACTCGCAGATGGTGTCGTAGACCAGCACGTTCTTGCCCGGCGCGACCTTGCCGTCGAGTACGTCCCAGCTGCTGACCACCAGCCCGTCGGCGGCGCCCCAGTGTTCGTTCTGCTCAAGGAACGGATGGCCGCCGTTGGCCAGCACCACCACGTCGGGGCGCAGGTCGAGGATGGTGTCGGCATCCGCGCCGGTGCCCAGGCGCAGGTCGACGTTCAGCCGCGCCAGCTCCAGCTGGTACCAGCGGGTGATGCCGGCGATCTGGTCGCGCTGCGGAGCTTTCGAGGCGGTGGTGATCTGCCCGCCGAGCTGTTCCTTCTTCTCGAACAGGGTGACGTCGTGGCCACGCTCGGCGGCGACGCGCGCGGCTTCCATTCCAGCCGGGCCGCCACCGACGACCACCACCTTGCGCTTCACGCCGGTGGTCTTCTCGATGATGTGCGGCACGCCCATGTACTCACGGGAGGTGGCGGCGTTCTGGATGCACAGCACGTCGAGCCCCTGGTACTGGCGGTCGATGCAGTAGTTGGCGCCGACGCACTGCTTGATCTGGTCGATCTGGCCCATCTTGATCTTGGCGATCAGGTGCGGGTCGGCGATGTGCGCGCGGGTCATGCCGACCATGTCCACGTAGCCGCCTTCGAGGATGCGCGTGGCCTGGTTCGGGTCCTTGATGTTCTGCGCGTGCAGCACCGGCACATTGACCACTTCCTTGATGCCGGCGGCCAGGTGCAGGAACGGCTCCGGCGGGAAGGTCATGTTCGGGATGACGTTGGCCAGGGTGTTGTGGGTGTCGCAACCCGAGCCGACCACGCCGATGAAGTCGAGCATGCCGGTGTCGCTGTAGTACTTGGCGATCTGCTTCATGTCCTCGTGGGACAGGCCGTCCGGGTGGAACTCGTCGCCGCAGATGCGCATGCCGACACAGAAATCGTCGCCGACTTCGGCACGCACGGCCTTGAGCACTTCCAGGCCGAATTTCATGCGGCCCTCGAAGGTGCCGCCCCATTCGTCGGTGCGCTTGTTGACCCGCGGGCTCCAGAACTGGTCGATCATGTGCTGGTGCACGGCGGACAGCTCGACGCCGTCCAGGCCGCCGGCCTTGGCACGGCGAGCCGCTTGCGCGTAGTTGCCGATCACCCGCCAGATCTCTTCCGGCTCGATGGTCTTGCAGGTGGCGCGGTGCACCGGCTCGCGCACGCCGGAGGGCGACATCAGGGTCGGCCAGTTGAAGCCGTCCCAGCGCGAGCGGCGGCCCATGTGGGTAATCTGGATCATGATCTTGGCCCCATGCTTGTGCATGGCGTCGGCCAGGTTCTGGAAGTGCGGGATGATGCGGTCGGTGGAGAGGTTCACCGAGCTCCACCATTCCTGCGGGCTGTCGATGGCGACCACGGAGGAACCGCCGCAGATGGCCAGGCCGATGCCGCCCTTGGCCTTCTCCTCGTAGTACTTCACGTAGCGCTCGGTGGTCATGCCGCCGTCGGTGGCATACACCTCGGCGTGAGCGGTGGAGAGTACGCGGTTGCGGATGGTCAGCTTGCCGATCTGGATCGGCTGGAACATTGCCTCGAAAGCCATTGCGGCATCCTCACGGGATCAGAGGTTTCTTGTTGTCTGGCGGCCTTGCGGCTGCTTGTTCGCGAGCTAGCTCGCTTCTACAGGGGGCGAAAGATCAGAGGGGTTTGACGACGAACAGGCCGTCGTCGTGGCCTTCCTCGGCGCCGCTGTAGACCTGCTCGGCGACGGTGCGGATATCGCTGCCGCGTGCCTGGAGAATCTGGTCCATCGCGCCGGCGAACCAGCCGGTGAACATGTAGTCGACCTTGCGGTTGACCTTGCCGTAGACGTAGACGAAGGCCGAGTGCTTCAGGCGAACCTGGGCGGTGCCCTTGTCGAGGTCGATCTGCTCGATCTGGAACAGGCCCCAGCCGCGCTGGGACAGGCGCTTCATGTAGTGCTCGAAGACTTCCACGCCGACCAGGCCGTGGCACTCCGCTTCCTTCTCGCACCAGTGCCAGGCGGACTTGTAGCCGGCCTTGTAGAGGATTTGCGCGTAGCGCTCGGCGCCCAGCTCTTCCTCGATGCCCATGTGGTTGTTGACGAAGAAGTGCCGCGGTACGTAGAGCATCGGCAGGGCGTCGGTGGTCCAGACGCCGGTTTCGCTGTCGACTTCGATGGGCAGTTCGGGGGCGTGTTTGGCCATGTGTGCAGCTCCGATTCCGGGTAGGACCCGCTCGCTCTGGGAGAGGGTCGGGATGTAGAGGATCGCGGGTGAGCGCCGGCGGCCCTCACCCCTTGCCTCTCCCGCGAGCGGGAGAGTGGAAAGTCGGTGTTACTCGCCCCACACGTCTTTCAGGACACGCACCCAGTTCTCGCCCATGACCTTGCGCACCACGCGCTCGGGCATGCCGCGCTTGAGCAGGGTTTCGGTGAGATTGGGGAACTCGCCCACGGTGCGGATGCCCAGCGGGTTGACGATCTTGCCGAAGTTGGTGAGGCGGCGGGCATAACCCTTGTCGTGGGTCAGCCACTCGAAGAAGTCCTGGCCGTGGCCCTGGGTGAAGTCGGTGCCGATGCCGATGGCGTCTTCGCCAACGAGGTTCATCACGTACTCGATGGCTTCGGCGTAGTCGTCGATGGTCGAGTCGATGCCCTTGGCGAGGAAGGGCGCGAACATGGTCACGCCGACGAAGCCGCCGTGGTCGGCGATGAACTTCAGCTCGGCGTCGGACTTGTTGCGCGGATGTTCCTTGAGGCCCGACGGCAGGCAGTGGGAATAGGTGACGGGCTTCTTCGACTCGAGGATGACTTCCTCGGAGGTCTTGGAGCCGACGTGGGACAGGTCGCACATGATGCCGACGCGGTTCATCTCCGCGACGATCTCGCGGCCGAAACCGGAGAGGCCGCCGTCGCGCTCGTAGCAGCCGGTGCCGACCAGGTTCTGGGTGTTGTAGCACATCTGCACGATGCCCACGCCCAGCTGCTTGAACACCTCGACGTAGCCGATCTGGTCCTCGAATGCATGGGCGTTCTGGAAGCCGAAGAGGATGCCGGTCTTGCCCTGCTCCTTGGCCTTGCGGATGTCCGCGGTGGTGCGCACCGGGATGACCAGGTCGCTGTTCTCGCGGATCAAATTGTTGCTCGTGACTATGTTGTTCACCGTGGCCTGGAAGCCTTCCCACACGGAGACGGTGCAGTTCGCGGCGGTCAGCCCGCCCTTGCGCATGTCCTCGAACAGCTCGCGGCTCCACTTGGCGATGATCAGGCCATCGATGACGATGCTGTCGGCGTGGACTTCGGCTGGGCTCATCTTGGCGTACCCCTTCTCAGGCTTGGCGCGCCGGGGCTTGTGCCGACGCTTTGCAGGCAGGATATCCCTGCCCCCCGAGGCGACCCGGTTCGAAAACGACCAGGGTCGACCCGAAAGCGTCAACCTCACGACATGGGCGACAGCGTTTGCGTCGCGCTGGGGAATGTGTGGTGCGGAACCCCATGTGCTGCAGGGTTCGCAGTACCTGTAGGAGCGAGCTTGCTCGCGAATGCTCTTCGTTGCGGGACGCGGCGTGAGAGCTGAAAACGCCCTCTCCCCAGCCCTCTCCCTGAAGGGAGAGGGAGCGGTCCTGATTTCGCGGAAAGACCAGCGTCAACCAGCGAGCACTTGATCTGCCCGCTGCACGAACAGTCCCCTCTCCCTTCAGGGGGAGGGTTAGGGAGGGGGTATTTCGTCGGCGGCACCGGGTCCGCCGGGGGACATTCGCGAGCAAGCTCGCTCCTACAAGTAACGCTGCGCCAGGGCGATTTCAGCGCTTGCGCCAGCAGGCGAAGAGGTTCCACGCCACCAGGCCGGTGACGAAGGCGGAGCTGCTGTAGAAGAGCATGGCGTCCAAGGGGATTCCTCTTCAACGACAGCGCCCCCGCAAAGGGGGCGCTGGGTGGCGGGGGCTTACTTCTCGGCGACCAGGCGCGCGTGGGCGGATTCCTCGCCCAGGTTGTTCAACATCCGCTCGCTGTACCAGTCGAGGAAGTTGATCACACCGAACTCGTAGGTCTTGGAGTACGGCCCCGGCTGGTAGGCGGTGGAGTTGATACCACGCTGGTTCTCTTCGGCCAGGCGGCGGTCCTGGTCGTTGGTGGCGTCCCAGACTTCGCGCAGGCGCGCCACGTCGTAGTCGACACCTTCCACCGCATCCTTGTGCACCAGCCACTTGGTGGTGACCACGGTTTCCTGCGCGCTGATCGGCCAGACGGTGAAGACGATCAGGTGGTCGCCCATGCAGTGATTCCACGAGTGCGGCAGGTGCAGGATGCGCATCGATCCCAGGTCCGGGTTCTGGATGCGGCCCATGAGCTTCTTGCTGCCCTGCTTTCCGTCCATGGTCATGGACACGGTGCCCTGCAGCAGCGGCATGCGCACGATGCGGTTGCGCAGGCCGAAGCTGGCGTGGGCGTACGGAATCTTCTCCGCTTCCCAGGCGGTGGTGCAGGCCGCCACCTGGTCCTTGAACGCCTGGCTGGCGCGCGGGTCGGTGACGTCGTCCCACTCCAGCAGGGTGTTCAGCAGCTCCGGGTGCGAGCCGTTGCAGTGATAGCACTCGCGGTTGTTTTCCAGCACCAGCTTCCAGTTGGCCTTTTCCCGCAGCGTGGTCTGCACCGCCACCTTGGTGTTCTCCATGTCGTACGGCTCCATGTAGTGCTCGAGCGTACGCAGGAAGTCATCGATGGCCGGGGGGTTCTCCGACAGCGAGATGAAGATATAGCCGCCGGCGGTCTTCACATTCACCGGCTTCAGGCTGTAGTCCTTCATGTCGAAGTCCGCGCCCATCTCGGTGCCGGCGAACAGCAGGCGGCCGTCCAGTTCGTAGGTCCACTGGTGGTACGGGCAGACCAGCTTGGCGACCTTGCCCTTGTCGCTGACGCACAGGCGCGAACCACGGTGGCGGCAGACGTTGTGGAAGGCGTGGATCTTGCCCTCGGCGCCGCGCAGCACGATGACCGGGTTGTCGCCGATCTGCAGGGTGAGGAAGTTGCCCTTGGCGGGGATCTCGCAGGTCATGCCGGCGATCAGCCACTCCTTGTGGAAGATCTCCTGCATGTCCAGCTGGAACAGGCGTTCGTCGTTGTAGAAGGGTTGCGGCAGCGAGAAGCTGTGGTCGCGAGTGCGCAGCATCTCGGCGGTGGCCTTGCGGGCCGGTTCCAGCGGATCGCCCAGACTCAGGGTAGTAGTGACGTCCATTGCTAGGTCCTCATGCCGCAGCCCGTTTGGCTGCCGGCGGAAATAAGTGGCTGATACGGTGTGCCACGCAGGGCATTTGCGGCAGGTGCCAGGCGCGCCGAGTGCGCCGTTTCCCGCCGTCTCGCTCAACCTGGGGGGTTGCTCGGCATGGAGCTGAGTGTGGGGCCGCGCCCTGTAGGAACCCTTATCCATGGGCGACACGGCCAGATCATTTCCCGACGCGCAACCGCACGTCCCAGGCGGCAGGTCGCGATAAGCATGCAAATGTCGCTGGCAGGTAAATGCATCGGTCATCCTCGTGCACACAATCCGCCCCATCAGGCATGCCGACAGGCCCCGTGCTTTCTACGCTCAAGCGACGTAGGCAACGGACCCCGGCGCTGCCCCCTCAGGCCCAGCACGGCCCGCGTGCGCGGAGAGACAGCATGTCGACGAACACCTTCCTCAACCCGGTGAACACCCAGACCTGGGCCAACGGCCGCCACCTGGTGCGCTGCGTGAAAGCCATCCAGGAAACCTGGGATGTGCGCACCTTCTGCTTCATGGCCGACGCGCCGATCATGTTCTTCTTCAAGCCCGGCCAGTTCGTCACCCTGGAACTGGAGATCGACGGCCAGCCGATCATGCGTTCCTACACCATCTCCAGCTCGCCCTCGGTGCCGTACAGCTTCTCCATCACCATCAAGCGGGTGCCCGGCGGCAAGGTCTCGAACTGGCTGCACGACAACCTGAAGGAAGGCGACCAGATCCCGGTGCACGGCCCGGTGGGCAACTTCAACGCCATCGATTTTCCCGCCGAGAAGGTGCTGTTCCTCTCCGGCGGCGTCGGCATCACCCCGGTGATGTCCATGTCGCGCTGGTTCTTCGACACCAACGCCAACGTCGACATGGTCTTCGTGCATAGCGCGCGCACGCCCAAGGACATCATCTACCACCGCGAGCTGGAGCACATGAACTCGCGGATCAACAACTTCAAGCTGTACCTGGTCTGCGAGAAGTACGAGATGGGCGAGTCCTGGGCCGGCTACCGGGGCTTCCTGAACAAGGCGATGCTGCAACTGATGGCGCCGGACTACCTCGAACGCGAAGTCTTCTGCTGCGGCCCGACGCCGTACATGCATGCGGTCAAGCGCCTGCTCGAAGCCGAAGGCTACGACATGTCGCGCTACCACGAGGAAGCCTTCGGCCCGACCCCACCGGAAGTGCGCGCCGACGTGAAGGAGCTGGCCGCCGAGGCCGCCGAAGCACCAGCCGTGCCGCTGGCCGAGCAGAACCTCGTGGAATTCTGCGAAACCGGCAAAAGCATCCGCGTGGCGCCGGGCGAGACCGTCCACGCCGCCGCTGCCCAGCTCGGCCTGCACATTCCCAAGGCCTGCGGCATGGGCATCTGCGGCACCTGCAAAGTAATGAAGCGCTCCGGCGAGGTTGAGATGGAGCACAACGGCGGGATCACCGACGAAGATGTCGCCGAAGGCTACATCCTGTCCTGCTGCAGCGTGCCCAAGGGCGATGTGGTGATCGAGTACTGATCACAGGCTGCCCCCATCCGTCCCACACGTTACCCACCGAGTTATCCACAGGAAAGGGGTGTCCCGGCGCAAGGCTGGAGACACCTCCGGCCGACCCGAATGGCCGCCTCGATCCCGCCTGCAACCCGCATGCCACGTGGCTTACAGCAGACCGGCGAGGCCATTGTGGCGACGCGTGGAAGCGCACAGGCACGGGCCTTTGCGGCGCCCGCCTGCGACAACTATCCACATTCGTTCAGTCTTCTTCCGGGGTTGCCTTGTAGCCACTGGACAGGCGCTGCTGCACGTCCTGTGGGACGGCGCTGTAATGGCTGGAGGAAAGGCTGTAGAGCCCCTGCCCGGCGGTAATGGATTTCAAGCGATTGGCGTAGCCGTCCATCTCCGCCAGCGGGACCTGGCCACGCACCAGCGCGACGCTGGCCGACAGCGACTCGGTACCCAGCACCTGGCCCCGACGGCCGGTGAGATCGGCGGTGATATCGCCCAGATGCGACTCGGGCGTCGTCACCTCGATCTGCATCACCGGCTCCAGCACGATGCCCCCGGCATTGCGCAGCGCATCGAGCATCGCCTTGCGCCCGGCGGCCTGGAAGGCGATGTCCTTGGAATCCACCGAATGGCTCTTGCCGTCGAACACCGTGACCTTGACGTCTTCCACCGGGAAGCCGGCCAGCGGCCCGGCTGCCAGCGCCGAGCGCACGCCCTTTTCCACCGAGGGGATGAAGTTGCCAGGGATCACCCCGCCCTTGATCGCATCGACGAAGGCGAAGCCCTCGCCACGCGGCAGCGGCTCGATGCGCAGGAACACCTCGCCGAACTGCCCCGCTCCGCCCGTTTGCTTCTTGTGCCGGCTGTGGCCCTCTGCCGCTCGCGTGGCGGTCTCGCGGTAAGGGACGGCCGGCGCGCGGGTCTGCACCTCCAGCTTGTATTGACCGGCCATGCGTTCCAGCAGGTAGCGCAGGTGCATCTCACCCATGCCGCGCAGCACGGTCTGCTGGGTCGAGGCGTTGTAATCCAGACGCACACAGGGGTCTTCGGCCTGCAGGCGCTGGAGGATTTCCGCCAGGCGCTGCTCGTCGCCGCGGCGGCTCGCCTCGATGGCCAGGCCCTGCATCGGCTCGGGGAATTCCAGCGGCTTGAGGTGGATGTGGTCCTCATCGTGGGAATCGTGCAGCACCACCCCGTACTCCAGTTCGTCGACCTTGGTCAGCGCGCCGAAGTCCCCCGGGATCAGCCACGGCGCCTCCTCATGCTTCTTCCCCTGCAGGCGCAACAGGTGTCCGACCTTGAACGGTTTGCGCCCGTCGCCGGCGAACAACTGCATTTCCCGGCGCACCGTGCCCTGATGCACGCGGAATACAGCCAGGCGGCCGACGAAGGGATCGATCACCACCTTGAACACGTGGGCCAGCACATGGGCCTTGGGGTCCGGCTGGCAGGTCACCGGGTGTTCCTTGCCCTTGTCGTCGGTGCGCAGGAATAGCGGCGGGTTGCCTTCGCCGGGGTTGGGCGCGAGGCGCGCGAGAATGTCGGCCAGCTCAGGGACGCCAGCACCGGTGCGGGCAGAAACGAAGCACAGGGGAATCAGGTGCCCTTCGCGCAGCGCACGCTCGAAGGGTTCATGCAGCGCCTCGGGCGCCACCTCGCCCTCCTCCAGGTAATGCGCCATCAGCGCCTCATCCACTTCCACCACCTGGTCCACCAGCGCCTGATGCGCCTCGGCCACGGAGGAGAAGTCAGCCTGCCCGTCAGGATTGAAGAAGCAATCCACAACCCGCGCGCCACCCTCGGCGGGCAGGTTGAGGGGCAGTACTTCCTTGCCGAACGACTCGCGCAAACCCGCCAACAGGGCCGGCAGGTCAACGCGCTCGGCGTCGATCTTGTTCACCACCAGCATCCGGCACAGGCCGCGTTCGCCCGCCCAGTCCATCATCCGCCGCGTGGACAGCTCGATGCCGTTCTGCGCATTCACCACCACCAGCGCGGTTTCCACCGCAGCGAGCGCCGGCAACGCGTGGCCGATGAAGTCGGGATAACCGGGGGTGTCGACCAGGCGGATGTGTGCGCCCGCGTGCTCGAAGTGCGCCAGTGCGGCGGCCAGTGAGTGGTGGTACTCGCGCTCCATGGGGTCGGAATCGCAGAGGGTGTCGCCGCGCTCCAGCGAACCCATGCTGGGGATTGCGCCGGCGTGCTGCAGCAACGCCTCGGCAAGCAGGGTCTTGCCGCTGTCACCGTGGCCGACCAGGGCCACGGTGCGGATCTGTTCCACCGAGTAACTGGACATGCTGGATCTCCCGCCACCAGGGTTTCTGCCCGCCGTGGCTAAATTATAGGCAGCCTCCCCCAGGGCCCTGGACAAATATTGATCAACCCCGCGAGAGCCATAGGGAGCGGGGCTCGCAGCGATCCATCCACAACCCGCCCACAAGTTCCTGGCAGAACGCTGCACAGCCGATGTGGAAAACTCGCCGGAAAATCCGCTGGAAGCCAGTAACGACGCCACTTTCGCCATTTGATCAAAAAATGTACTGAGACGAGGACGGCGCGCCGTGCGCGGCCTCCAGCGATCTGGGTACAGCTTGTCCACAGCTTCCTCGAGATTCGCCCCACAGCCATTGTGGAAAGTTTTACGCCGCTCCCGGCGCCGGGGAAAAGTCGCTGTGGATCAATTGCTTGCTCCCTTGCTGGTCAATCCTTGAGCAAGGCTGTGAAACCCACGGCAGGCGTGGCACGGAGGATGTTTTCCACAGGAGGCGCACAAGCGGGTCAACACAAACCGGGGATAGCGGAGGAAAGATCGTGCACAGACCCTTTGCCGAAATCGATACACAGACTCCCAAGTGGTTGAAAAGAAGGAGTTGATCAGAAAACAGCCAGATTCGGGCAAGCCAGGCACTACCAGCTCCGCAGGCACCTCCCAACAGGTTTTCCACAGGTTGGGCAAGCGTGCCTCCACAGCAGCTGTGGAGATCTCCCCAACGCTCACTTCTACCTCTGCAAGCCGCGAATAACGGGCACCTTGCGAAAATGAGCGACGATTTTTCAGCCGTCACGAAAGTGCCGCGGGAGTGTCATTTTCCACCAGGTTGTCCACAGCTTTATCACAAGGTTTCCCCGGTATCTTCGCCAAACGCTGAAACACAGCCGGCGCGGCCTTCCCTGGGCTGCAGGGCTATGCTGGATTTCCCCAGCAGAGGAGCCAGCCCCATGATCCTGACCACCACACCCACCATCGAGGGCAAGACCATCCAGGAATACCGCGGCATCGTGGTCGGCGAGGCGATCCTCGGCGCCAACGTGTTCCGCGATCTGTTCGCCGGCCTGCGCGACATCATCGGTGGCCGTTCCGGTGCGTACGAGAAGGAGCTGGGGCGGGCGCGGGAGATCGCCTTCGAGGAGTTGCAGGAGCGCGCGCAGGAGCTGGGCGCCAACGCCGTGGTCGGCATCGACCTGGACTACGAGGTGGTGGGCCAGAACGGCAGCATGCTGATGGTCAGCGTGAGCGGGACGGCGGTGCGGGTGTGAGCGGAGGCGTCACGCCCTGCGCGTCCGATTAATCCGCCCCGGGGCTTTCCCCTCACCCCAACCCTCTCCCTCAGGGAGAGGGAGCATTCCGTGCCGGCGATGGTACGGTTTTATCCTGCTCCGAACGGTCCCCTCTCCCTTGGGTGAGGGCTAGGGTGAGGGGCTCTGCGCGCTCTTGATTGAAATTTGACCACATCGTTGCAGAACACGCCGCCCGTGACCTGCAAGCATCCATCCACAGGTTGCGCGAACAACCGTCACCAGCGCCTGGGGACAACTCAGGCGATCATCACCTTCCGAATATCCGCCGCCAGCGCCTCGACCCGCTCGATCTCGGTGTCCCACGAACACATGAAGCGCGCGCCGCCGGCGCCGATGAAGGTGTAGAAGCGCCAGCCGAGCTGACGCAGGGCTTCCAGCGCCGGTTCGGACATCTGCAGGAACACGCCATTGGCTTCCACCGGGAACATCAGCTGCACGCCCGGCACATCGGCGACGCGCTCGGCCAGCAGTTGTGCACAGCGGTTGGCATGGCTGGCGTAGTGCATCCAGGCATCGTCCTGCAGCACGCCCACCCAGGGCGCGGCGAGGAAGCGCATCTTCGAGGCCAGTTGGCCAGCCTGCTTGCAGCGGTAGTCGAAGCCTTCGGCCAGCTCGCGGTTGAAGAACAGGATGGCCTCACCCACCGCCATGCCGTTCTTGGTACCGCCGAAGCACAACACCTCGACGCCGGCCTTCCAGGTCAGCTCGGCCGGGGTCGCGCCGAGGAAGGCGCAGGCATTGGAGAAGCGCGCGCCGTCCATGTGTAGGTGCAGGCCCAGCTCGCGGCAGGTGGCACTGAGCGCCTGCAGCTCATCCGGGCGGTAAACGGTGCCGACCTCGGTGGCCTGGGTGATGGTGACCACGCGCGGCTTGGGATAGTGGATGTCCTGGCGCTTGAGGGCGATCTCGCGGATCGCAGCCGGGGTCAGCTTGCCCTGGGCGTCGGTGCGCGCCAGCAGCAGCTTGGAGCCGTTGGAGAAGAACTCCGGCGCGCCGCACTCGTCGGTCTCGACGTGGGCGGTCTCGGCGCAGATCACGCTGTGGTAGCTCTGGCACAGGGCGGCCAGGGCCAGGGAGTTGGCCGCGGTGCCGTTGAAGGCGAAGAAGACTTCGCAGTCGGTCTCGAACAGCTCGCGGAAATAGTCGGAGGCACGGGCGGTCCACTGGTCGTCGCCGTAAGCGCGCTCGTGGCCGCGGTTGGCCTCGGCCATCGCCGCCCAGGCTTCGGGGCAGATGCCGGAATAGTTGTCGCTGGCGAACTGTTGGGTGTTGTCGGTCATGGGGCTGCCTCGGCACTGCGCAGAAATGTCAGTCAGCAGCGTAGCGAAAACCCCGCCTCTCGTGCAGCCGGACTCTTACAGCCGCTGGTTCACGTAGGCGCTGACGAACTGCTTGGCATCCTGGGTCGCCGACAACTGCTGGTCGTAGCAGACCTTCCGGGTATTGCTCTCGCCGGGGAGCATCAGTTCACCGCAATCGCCCCGCAGTACCAGGGCGATAGGTTCCCTGTCCTGGGAATGCAGCTTGAACAGGGATTCGTCGAGCAGGCTGAAGCCATCCATCCGATGGATGCGCATGTTCCATGCGTGGGCCACCCCGCCGATGCGCACCAGGAACATATTGGCCTTGCGCGGGCCTATCTGTTCAAGCCAGACCTTGACGCCGTCCGCACCGCTGTAGGCCTTGACCTCGGGTGCGGGTTGCGCGGGTATCTGCGTCGCATGGCCGGCCAGCGAAAACGCCGCTGCCAGCAGCAGGGGCAGGTTTCTCAATTTGAATTTCATGGTCCTCCACCTCGGCCTCTGGCGATCGGTAACGAGGGATGCCGAGAATCTTCCTAAGAACTAGGTGAGATGGAGGATCAGAAACCGGAATGACTTCCTGTCAGATATATCTCTATCTGTCAGGGCAGCTTGGTCAGCGCCATCTGCTCGGAGATCGGCACGAACAGTTCGCGCAGGGACTGGGCGGTGCCGCCGTTGGGCTTGTCCGGCGAGGTCATGTTGAGCACGTAGCGGCCCTTGATCAGCCCCGTCAGGCTCGACTCGCCGGCCTTGTCGTCCGGGCTCGGCACGCTGATGGCCAGCGGGTCGCCCATACGGGTGCTGTCGATCACCGGCAGGTACTGCTCGCCGCCGAACTGCGCGGCGGTGCCGTTCTGCAGCGCGGCCTGGCGCGCCTGGTTGAGCAGCGAGACGTTCTTCGCGGTGGTGTCGCGCAGCTTGGCCTGGGCGGCCAGGTACTGCTTGGCGGCCTCACCCTGCTGGTCGGCGCCCGGCGCCGGCAGGCCGGTGTCGGTCAGGGTCACGACCAGTTGCTGGCTGCCATCGGCCTTGCCGTAGACGATGGTGGCACTGTCATAGCCGCATTCGCGGGACAGGTAGGGATAGCCGTAGACGGCCTTGGTCGGCGGCAATGCGCGCTCCAGTTCATGGCCGGAACAGCTGTCGCCAGCCGGGGTAGCGGCGGCGCTGCTGGCAGCCTGGGGCGCTTCGGCCTTGGCGGGTTTGCTGTCGTCACCACAGCCCTGCAGCGTCGCGGTGAGCAGCAGGGCGGAAAGCAGAGTCAGGGAACGGTTCATGGTGTCCTCGCATTTCGTGAGGGCCGCAGTTTAGTCCCTTGGCCGGGCGGTTCCTATCCGCAGCTTCATTGCGCGGGTTTGCAGAGCCAGCGACCGGCTCCCTCGTCGAAGCCCGCGTCAATGACTGCGAGCCCATCGCCGCGCGACTCCAGGCAGAAGGTCCTCATGAACGTCGCCCGTGCGCCGTCCCCGCGGCTGTCGTGCCCACCAACGGTGACGCTGTACAGGCCCGGCTCGAGGGGCCGGGCCGGAGTTTTCTCGGTGAAGCCGGGGATCGCCTGGCCGTAGGCGAAGCAGGTGTCGCTGCGCAGCGGCACGCCCTGGGCCGGCTCGATACTGGAAGATGCCCAGAACGGCTCGTAAGGCTCGCGGGAGACCTCAATGTCATGCACCGCTACCTGCCGCTCATCCACCTTCAGCGTGCGGTTGAAGAACAAACCGGGCGACTTGAACGCCGCGCCGCCGAAGCACAGCGTCCTGCCCTGCATCCAGACATTGGCGTCGCCGTCGAACAGGCGCGACATGCCCCAGGCCGACCCCGTCGACACCAGCAGGGCAAGGCCCAGCGACCCCCATAGAAAGCAGCGCTTCATCCGCATGACTCCACCGGCCACGCCGCCCTGGCGCAGGCATGTCGCATTCTGACCAGCCGTCGCGAGCAATTCCACGCACCCGGTCGCTTTTGCGCCTGTCGCGGCATGTCGCAAACGCACCTACCCGCGACGTGCGCAGGCATCTGGACCGGCTGGGCCAGTCATACCATCGCTGCCATGGGGGCCACTCGGCTCCGTACCGGCCATGGCGCTTCCGGGCGCCGCAGGGAGACCAGCGATGTTCAGCAAGCACGACCAGATCCAGGGCTATGACGACGAACTGCTCGCGGCGATGAATGCCGAGGAGTCCCGCCAGGAGGACCACCTCGAGCTGATCGCCTCGGAGAACTACACCAGCAAGCGCGTCATGCAAGCCCAGGGCAGCGGGCTGACCAACAAGTACGCCGAAGGCTATCCGGGCAAGCGCTACTACGGTGGCTGCGAGCATGTGGATAAGATCGAGCAGTTGGCCATCGACCGCGCCAAGCAACTGTTCGGCGCCGACTACGCCAATGTGCAGCCGCACTCCGGCTCCTCGGCCAACTCCGCCGTGTACCTTGCCCTGCTCAACGCCGGCGACACCCTCCTGGGCATGAGCCTGGCCCACGGCGGCCACCTGACCCACGGCGCCAAGGTGTCGTCCTCGGGCAAGCTCTACAACGCCGTGCAGTACGGCCTGAACACCGACACCGGGCTGATCGACTACGACGAGGTCGAGCGCCTGGCCGTGGAGCACAAGCCGAAGATGATCGTCGCGGGTTTCTCCGCCTACTCCAAGACGCTGGACTTCCCGCGCTTCCGCGCCATCGCCGACAAGGTCGGGGCGCTGCTGTTCGTCGACATGGCCCACGTTGCCGGCCTGGTTGCCGCCGGCCTGTACCCGAACCCGCTGCCTTACGCCGACGTGGTCACCACCACCACCCACAAGACCCTGCGCGGCCCGCGCGGCGGCCTGATCCTGGCGAAATCCAACGAAGAGATCGAGAAGAAGCTCAACTCGGCCGTCTTCCCCGGCGCCCAGGGTGGCCCGCTGATGCACGTGATCGCTGCCAAGGCGGTGTGCTTCAAGGAAGCGCTGGAGCCCGGCTTCAAGGACTACCAGGCCCAGGTGATCAAGAACGCCCAGGCCATGGCCAAGGTGTTCATCGAACGCGGCTATGACGTGGTTTCCGGCGGCACCGACAACCACCTGATGCTGATCAGCCTGGTGAAGCAGGGCCTGACCGGCAAGGAAGCGGACGCCGCCCTCGGCCGCGTCGGCATCACCGTGAACAAGAACGCCGTGCCGAACGACCCGCAGAGCCCGTTCGTCACCTCCGGCATCCGCATCGGCACCCCGGCGGTCACCACCCGTGGGCTGAAGGAAGAACAGTGCCGCGAACTGGCCGGCTGGATCAGCGACGTGCTGGACCATCTGGGCGACGCCGACGTCGAGGCCAAGGTGGCGACCCAGGTCGCCGGGCTGTGCGCGGACTTCCCGGTCTACCGTTGACGAACTTCCTTCTCCCTCTGGGAGAAGGTGCCCGAAGGGCGGATGAGGGGGAGCACCCCCCCCACCCCAGCCCTCTCCCCAGGGGAGAGGGGGAAGAGATCAGGAGCACCCCATGCAACGCTACTCCGGCTTCGGCCTGTTCAAGCACTCCCTGAGCCACCACGAGAACTGGCAGCGCATGTGGCGCACGCCCACGCCCAAGCCGGTGTATGACGTGGTCATCGTCGGCGGTGGCGGGCACGGCCTGGCCACGGCCTACTACCTGGCCAAGGAGCACGGCATCACCAACGTCGCGGTGGTCGAGAAGGGCTGGCTGGGCGGCGGCAACACCGCGCGCAACACCACCATCGTGCGTTCCAACTACCTGTGGGACGAGTCGGCGCTGCTCTACGAACACGCGATGAAGCTGTGGGAAGGCCTGTCCCAGGACCTGAACTACAACGTCATGTTCTCCCAGCGCGGGGTCTACAACCTCTGCCACACCCTGCAGGACATGCGCGACGGCGAACGCCGCGTGAGCGCCAACCGCCTCAACGGCGTGGACGGCGAGTTGCTCAACGCCCAGCAGGTGGCCGAAGAGATCCCCTACCTGAACTGCACCAAGAGCGCCCGCTACCCGGTGATGGGCTCCACCGTGCAACGTCGTGGCGGCGTGGCCCGACACGATGCCGTGGCCTGGGGCTTCGCCCGCGCCGCCGATGCCCTGGGCGTGGACCTGATCCAGCAGACCGAAGTGATCGGCTTCCGCAAGCAGGACGGCGCGGTCATCGGCGTCGAGACCAATCGCGGCTTCATCGGCGCCAAGCGCGTCGGCGTGGTCACCGCCGGCAACTCCGGGCACATGGCGATGCTCGCCGGCTTCCGCCTGCCGATCGAATCGCACCCGCTGCAGGCGCTGGTCTCCGAGCCGCTGAAACCCATCATCGACAGCGTGATCATGTCCAACGCCGTGCACGGCTACATCAGCCAGTCGGACAAGGGCGACCTGGTCATCGGCGCCGGCATCGACGGCTACAACGGCTACGGCCAGCGCGGCTCCTACCCGGTGATCGAACACACCCTGCAGGCCATCGTCGAGATGTTCCCGGTGCTCTCGCGCGTACGCATGAACCGCCAGTGGGGCGGCATCGTCGACACCACCCCGGACGCCTGCCCGATCATCGGCAAGGCTCCGGTGAAGAACCTGTTCTTCAACTGCGGCTGGGGCACCGGCGGCTTCAAGGCCACGCCCGGTTCGGGCAACGTCTTCGCCGCCACCCTCGCCAAGGGCGAGCCGCATCCGCTGGCCGCGCCCTTCTCCATCGAACGCTTCCACACCGGCGCGCTGATCGACGAACACGGCGCCGCCGCCGTCGCTCACTAAAAGCCGCCCGAAGGGCGAAATCTGATGACCCTCTCCCTTCAGGGAGAGGGTGCCCGAATGGCGGGGGGGGGGGCCGGAACGAGGGGCGAAGAACAGG
>OGQD01001152.1_pt1 | contig 18033 bp, 14 predicted proteins | sample 1553091 | NCBI WGS metagenome assembly OGQD01 (sample SAMEA2580290, study PRJEB22360) | human gut metagenome | biome: human gut; feature: human-associated habitat; material: faeces | place: Denmark | collected 2008/2010
CCATCGCCGCCGCGGGGCCGGGGGTGCCCGCCGGCGGCGGCGGCGCGGGCGCTCGGCGCCGTGCTGCGCGCCGCGACCGCTTGGCCGGGATTGCCGGTCGACGTGCTGTGGGCGGTTTCCGGCGCGTGCTGGGCCTTGGCCTACGCGCTCTGGCTATGGCACATGTTCCCCATCCTGAGCGCTGCGCGTACCGACGGCGGGACGGGGTGCGAGGAAATCCTCACGCCGCCTGACGACGCGGAAAAAAATTAAGGCAGTTCTGAATCAGTCAAAACCCCTGCCGCGTGCCTGTCCGGGCTGAACCGGCCTAGCTTTCAGCGGGGCCGGAGGGGGCGTTGACCTCGTCTGCTGCGCCTGGGCGGGCGGCATCGGGGGGGGGAAGCGCGGCAGGCTCGGCAGCGGTTTCCGGGCTGCTTGCCTTCTTCTTTTTCTTGCCCGCGTTGGGCGGCTGCGGCGGCGGCAGTTGCGGGGCGATGGTGTCCAGCTTGTTTTCGCGCATGTACTCGTCCATGTCGCGCCAACCGGCGTAGATGCTGGATTTGGGTAGCCAGGCGTAGATCGAATAGCAATCTTCGATGGCGCGTCCGGAATGGCGGCAGGCGCTACCCACGGCGCGGCCTTCGGCGTCGCTGCGCGCCTCTTTCTGCGCCGGCGTTTCCACGCCCAGCGTGGCGGACAATTGGTCGCATCCACCCAACAGCAGCGCGACAGGCAGAAGCAAGGAGAAAAGAGGCGCAGGATTTTTCATGTGCAGGATTTTCGCATAAGCCCCCGAGCTTGCCAAAGTGAACGCGTTGAAAAAGCGGGCATGGCGCATTCGTTTGCCGCTGCTCCTGCGCAGGACAGGTGCTGGCCGGTGGTGCGCAAACGACATCCGGAAGCGTAACGGGTTATGACATTGAATAAACAAATTGACTTGTTTATGCCGTGCGCTTAATGTTTTCACTCAATTGTTTTGTCATTTTCTGGAGGGGCTATGGCAGCAAAAGAGGGCAGCAAAACCCGGGGGCAAAAGCCTGGAGTAGTACCACGCAAGGGCGGCGATTACGTCGCCGGGGCGCGCTTCAAGAACAATCAAACGCAGATTTTCTTGGTCAAGAACGCCTGCGACATGGATGACGCCCGGCGCATGGTGCTGGATGAAGTCGGGCGCGAGAATGTGAGTTGTCTGCTTCTGTCCGAAAGCAGGTGATCTCGTGCCAGAAAAGTGACAAGGCAACTCCCGGGGTTTCGACGGCCAAGCCATCGTCTGGAGAGAGGGCAAAACCGGTGGTTTGGAGCGGAGCCGGGGGCATACGCCGGGGTATACGCCTTGCGAAGGTGCATTCATAAAACTAAAATGACTTCAATGAATGCAATTTGATGAGGTGATGTTATGGCGATGCTGACAGTACGCAACTTGTCCGACGAAGTGCATCGCGCCCTACGGGTACGAGCTGCGCAACATGGGCGCAGCACCGAGGCCGAGGTTCGTGAGATCCTGGCGATTGCAGTCAAGCCAGAGACGCGCGTCCGTCCGGGTGAGGCCCTGGCGGCATTGGGTCGCAAGATCGGCCTGACGAACGAGGATTTCGAGATATTCAACCAGGTGCGAGACAAGACGCCCGCCGAGCCGGTGAGGTTTGAATGATCGTCCTTGATACCAACGTTATTTCCGAGGCGATGAAGCCCGAGCCGCACAAGGCCGTGCGGGCCTGGCTGAACGATCAAGCCTTCGAAACGCTGTACCTGCCTAGTGTGACGCTGGCCGAGTTGCTGTTCGGCATCGGAGCACTCCCGGCAGGCAGGCGTAAGGACATGCTGGCACAGGCTCTTGACGGGCTGATGGGGCTATTCAGGGATCGGGTATTGCCATTCGACACCGATGCAGCGCGGCGCTATGCCGAATTGGCCGTGACGGCAAGGGCCAGCGGGCGAGGATTCCCGACACCCGACGGCTACATTGCCGCGATTGCGGCCTCGCGGGGTTTCATCGTGGCATCACGCGACACCGCACCCTATGAGGCGACCGGCGTATCCGTCATCAATCCGTGGGAAATGTGAGGGAAGCATGCAGCGCCGCTGAACCTGCGCCGCTGGTAAACAGACCGACACCCGCCCCCGCCTTCAGGCAGGGGCGGGTGTCAATTTTTTTCAGGCCAAACCGCTCAGGCCGCGTTCAGCGCCTGATCCAGATCGGCGAGGATGTCGTCGATGTGTTCGATACCCACGGAAAGACGGATCATGTCCTCGCTGACGCCGGCCTTGGCGAGTTCTTCCGGCGAAAGCTGGCGGTGGGTGGTCGAAGCGGAGTGGCAGGCCAGCGTCTTGCAGTCGCCGATATTCACCAGCCGAGTCACCAGCTTGAGCGCGTCCTGGAATTTCGCGCCGCCGCTTAGGCCGCCCTTGACGCCGAAATTGAGAATGCCGGACGCCTTGCCGCCCATGTATTTCTGCACCAGCGGGTAATCCTTGTGCTCCGGCAGGCCGGCGTAATTGACCCAACTCACCTTGGGATGTTTTTGCAGGAACTGGGCGATTTTCACCGAATTCTCGCAGATACGGTCCATGCGCAGCGCCAGGGTTTCGATGCCTTGCAGGATCATGAACGAATTGAAGGGCGAGATCGCGGCACCCATGTTGCGCAGCGGCACGACGCGGGCGCGAGCGATGTAGGCGGCCGGGCCGAGCGCCTCGGTGTAGACGACGCCGTGATAGGAAACGTCCGGCTCGTTCAGGCGCTTGAATTTCTGCTTGTGCTCGGCCCAGGGGAATTTGCCGCTGTCGACGATGATGCCGCCGATGGAATTGCCGTGGCCGCCCAGGTATTTGGTCAGCGCGTGCACCACGATGTCCGCGCCGTGCTCGAAGGGACGGCACAGGTAGGGTGAAGGCACGGTGTTGTCGACGATCACCGGCACGCCGTGGCGGTGCGCCACTTCGGCGAGTTGCTCGAAGTCGGTGACGTTGCCGAGCGGGTTGCCCACCGATTCGCAGAACACGGCTTTCGTTTTGCCGTCGATCAGCTTTTCAAAGGCCGCCGGATCGCGGTAATCGGCAAAGCGCACCTCGATGCCGTATTGCGGCAGGGTGTGGGCGAACAGGTTGTAGGTGCCGCCGTACAAGGTGCTGGAAGTGACGATGTTGTCGCCGGCTTCGGCAATGGTCTGGATCGCCGCCGTGATCGCCGCCATGCCGGAAGCGAAAGCCAGGCCGCCGATGCCGCCTTCCATCGCCGCCACGCGCTTTTCCAGCACGTCGGTGGTCGGATTCATGATGCGGGTGTAGATGTTGCCGGCCACCTTGAGGTCGAACAGATCGGCGCCGTGCTGCGTGCTGTCGAAGGCGTAGGAAGTGGTCTGGTAGATGGGAACGGCGACCGATTTGGTGGTCGGATCGGGGCTGTAACCGCCGTGTACGGCGAGGGTTTCGATTTTCATGGTTGCGTTTCCGTTCGGTGAGGGTGTGGAAGAGTATGGAAAAACAGCGGTATGGAAAAACAGTGCAGGGCGCAGCTTACGGTGAAGCGATATACGTTTCAATAATATTGCCCGCTATGTTTATTTTCCCTGCGTATAAGGATGGTTTGCGGTGGTGCTGGCTGGCTCGGCGGTCTGTTGCGTATGGCATTTTTCTCTACATCTTTAGTGATGTTGCATGGGAAATATGCTGTTGGTAAATTTCGGTTTTCTTATTTAAGAAAGCTGCAGCATGCCAGCGACAAAAGGGGAAGCACAAGGGGGCGGGCAAAGGGAAGCGCAAAGAGAAAAACAAGGGGAACTCAGCCATCAAGATTTGCTGTGGCTGCTCGGCAGCCTGAGCACGCTCTACCGCCAGCCATTCGATGCCAGGTTGGTCGAACAGGCCTTTCCCCCGCCGCACAGCAATGCAACCCTGCATGCCGCTGCCCGCGCCATCGGTTTCAAGACGGGCGGCAGTCCGCATCCGGAGGATTGGCGGCGCTTGCCGTTGCCGGCCATTGCCTTCCTCAAACCGCCAGAGGGAGAAAACGCGTCAGCCACTGCCTGCATTCCCGTCCTCATTCTCAAGACCGACGGCAGCAAATTGCTGTATTTCCGCGCTGGCAGCCAGACTCCGGAAATGCTCGCTGCCGACGAGGCAGGCAACCGCCTTGCCGCCGAACTCATTTTGCTTGCCCGCGAAACCGCTGGCACTGGCGAGAAAGACCCCGTTCCCGGTTTTACCGAAGAGCGCGCAGCTTTCGGCTTCAAGTGGTTCGTGCCCGAACTGCTCAAGCACAAGACCATCTGGCGCGACGTCCTGCTCGCCAGTTTCGCGCTGCAACTGGTCGGCCTGGTGACGCCCTTGTTCACCCAGGTCATCATCGACAAGGTGATCGTGCACCAGAGCGACAGCACCCTGCTCGTGCTGGGCGTCGCGCTCGTCATGTTCATGCTGTTCAGCAGCGGCATGAGCTGGCTGCGCCAGTTTCTCGTCCTGCACACCGGCAATCGCATCGACGCCGTGCTCGGCAGCCAGGTTTTCCGGCACATGCTGCGCCTGCCGCTGCCTTTCTTCGAACTGCGCCCGACCGGCACGCTGGTTGCCCGCCTGCACGGCGTCGAAACCATCCGGGAATTCGTTTCCGGCGCGGCGATCACGCTGATTCTCGACCTGCCTTTTCTGCTCATCTTCCTGGCGGTGATGTTCGCCTATAGCTGGCAGCTTTCCCTGATCGCCGTCGGCCTGCTCGGCGCCATCGGCATCGTCAGCTTTCTGGTCGCACCCGTGCTGCGGGAAAAACTCAACCGCCAGTTCATGCTCGGCGCACGCAACCAGGCGTTTCTGACCGAATACGTCTCCGGCATGTCGACGGTAAAAACACTCCAGATGGAAGCCGACATCGATCGCAAATATGGCGACTACCTGGCTCAATATCTTGCCGCAGGATTCTCCACCCGGCAGGTCAGCAACACCTACAACGTCGTCAGCAACGGGCTGGAACAAGTGATGACGCTCGCCATCCTCATCGTCGGCGCGCTCATCGTCATGCAGAACGAGGGCTTTACGGTCGGCATGCTGGTCGCCTTCCAGATGTTCGCGGGCCGCATGAGCCAGCCCATGCTGCGTCTGGTCGGGCTGTGGCAGGAATTCCAGCAGGCCAGCATTGCCGTCAAACGCCTGGGCGACATCCTCGACATGCCGCAAGAGCCATACACGCTGACCCCCACCCGTGAAAGTGCCGGCCCCGGCCGCATCGACGTGCACCATCTGGCCTTCCGCTACTCCGGGCATCACCCCTGGCTATACCGCAACCTCGGTCTGACGATGAAACCGGGGCATCTGACGGTGCTGATGGGGCCGAGCGGCTGCGGCAAAAGCACCCTGGCCAAGCTGCTGCTCGGCTTCTACCAGCCGGAAGAAGGCCGCATCGAACTCGACGGCAAGGACATCCGCCATCTCGCCGCCAACGAACTGCGCAACACCTTCGGCGTTGTCCCGCAGGAAACCGTGCTGTTCGCCGGCACGCTCTACGACAACCTGGTCATGGCGCACCCGCACGCCACCTTCGACGACGTCATCCTGGCCTGCAAGGCGGCGGAAATCCACGAAGTCATCGAACGCCTGCCCAACGGCTACCAGACCGAAATCGGCGAACGCGGCACCGGCCTCTCAGGCGGCCAAAGACAGCGCATCGCCATCGCCCGGGCGCTGCTCAAGCGGCCGAAGATCCTGATTTTCGACGAAGCGGTATCGAACCTCGACCAACTGACCGCCGAGCATTTCGCCCGAACCATCAACAAATTGAAGGGGCAGGTGACGATGCTCTTCATCACGCACCAGATTCCGAAAGGTCTGGTGGTGGATGAGGTCGTCGAACTGGGCGGAAACACGGCGCGGCAAATGGATGTGGTTGAGGGTAATAAGTGATGTTTGGGGACAAGGCTATAAGGTTTTTCTGGATTCCTTTTGTTCTGTTCTTTGCTTTTTGGGCGCTTAAAGTGTGGTTTTTTAGCCTGGAAACAGGGTATGGAACGAGATATGTGGAGAGGGTTGTTTATGGGGTTTTGTTGGTTGTGGCGGCTGTGCACAGATTTTTAATAGATTTTTTTGAAAAAAGGAATGATGAAATTCATTCGTTTTTGACTAAGGCGGCGCCATATGTTTTTTCTGCTATTCTTTCTTGCGTGTTGAATTTTCTGGTTGTTTTTGTCTTAATGGAACAGAAGCTTTACTGAAATGGCGGTGGCTAATGCCGGTGTTTTAGCAGACGGCAGGAAATAAACCACAGGCTTCACTTGTTTGAAGGTTGTGATTTGTTTCTTGGGCTGGAGGGTTCAATGTTTGGGGATAAGGCTATCAGGTTCTTTTGGATTCCTTTTGTTCTGTTCTTTGCTTTTTGGGCGCTTAAGGTGTGGTTTTTTAGCCTGAATACAGGGTATGGCACAGGAGGTATAGAGAAAGCTGTTTTAGGAGGAGTGGTTGCTCTTAGCGCTATCTATAGGTTTTTGATGGATATTTTTGAGAAAAGAAACCTTGGTGCTCATCGAGCGTTAGATAATTTTCTGCCATATTTTTCTTCTTTTGTGTTTTCTTTCATTTTCAATCTTTTCGTTGTTTTTATACTGATGGAACAGGAGCTTTACTAAAATGAGCATGATTAATGTTGGTGGGGTTGTGTCGAATGCTGCGGATGCGTTTGGTGCAGGGCAAGCGTTGTATAACACAGGGGGATTTGATGTGAACACTGCATCTAATTTCATGCAGGCGGCTGGGGCCGCAGCCTCTTTTGTCAAAAACACCCCCGCAAGTGTCGCTGCAAATGCAGCAGCAATTCAGGCAAACGCATTACGTGCAGCCGAAGCCTACAAAGCTGGCGATTACGCTGGCGTTACCCAGGCCATGCTGGACGCTGCCGCGAATGTCGCAAACCTTGCTGCTTTGTCGAACACGCCGCAGACAATGGCGCTGGCGATTGGTCTATCGGCACTGGCGCACGTATTCAAAGAGCGGCAGGCCATTTCCGATGCGCTTATGGATGCGTTGGAAGGACTATTGAAGATTCCTCTTTTCGATGCACTGGGCCGACCTGTCGGGTTTAACGATATTTACCCACTCAACCCCGAACTTCCCGGTCTCTTCGACAAAGCCCGCACCACCTCCTCCCCGCTGGTTCTCGATCTCGACGGCGATGGCATTGAAATCAGCCAGCTTGGCAACCAGTCCCCGATTCTTTTCGATCACGACGCCAATGGTGTCAAGACCGGCTCGGCTTGGTTGAAGAGCGACGATGCGCTGCTGGTGCTGGATCGCAACGGCAATGGCACGATCGACAGCGGGCGGGAGTTGTTCGGCAACAACACGCTGTTGTCGAATGGCAGCAAGGCGGCGGACGGTTACGCCGCGCTGGGCGAACTGGACAGCAACGGGGATGGCGTGATCGACGCGCAGGATGCGCAGTTCAGCGCACTGCGGCTGTGGCGCGATCTGGATCAGGATGGGGTTTCCGATGCCGGGGAGTTGTTCACGCTGGACGAACTGGGTGTGACGCAGATCAACCTGGACAAGACGGCGAACAGCAAAACCCTGAGTGACGGCACGCGGCTCGATGGCAGCGCCTCGTTCGTGGTCAATGGCGAAACCCGCAGCTATACGGATGCGTGGTTTGCCGAGAATCAGTTTTATCGGGAATTCACGGATTCGATACCGCTGACCGAAGCGGCGAAGCAGTTGCCGGGGATGAAGGGCGCTGGCGCGGTGCGCGATTTTCGCGAAGCGGCGAGTCTGGATGCAGGGTTGGCGGCGTTGGTTGCCGGGATGCAATCCGGCGGCTGGGTGTCGCGGCAAGCCGTGATTTACCAGATGGATACGCTGGTCAACCAATGGGCCGGTACGGCCGATTTTCAGACCTCGCGGGAAAAAGCCTTGGCCATGGGTGTGCAACTCCTGTTCAAGCCACAGGGAGTGACGGATGCGGAAATGGTGGCGGTAAGAGCGGTGGAAACGGTGGGCGTGGATAAAACCTTGGCGCTTGCGCAAGCTGGCATCAGCAAGGAACGCTACGAAGCGGTGTGGTCGGAGGTGCAGCGCCTGGGCGAAATGCTCGATGCCCTGGAAGCATTCAACGGGCAGACGCTCTACACCTTCTCGGCAACCAGCATGAGCAGCGGCAACGGCACGATCAATCTGGCCTCGGCAGGGAACCAGACCCAGCCGGGCGTGATCGTGATGGGGCCGGTTCCGCTGGTTATCCCGATGGGACAAAACCAGATGTCGTTTCTGCTGCAAAGCTACGACGCGCTCCGGCAATCGGTGTACGACGGATTGGTGTCGCAGATGCAGATCCAGGGGTATCTGGACGTGATTGCGCTGAATATCGACGCTACGGGGATCACGCTGGATTTCTCGGGTGTGGATGCGCTGCTCGATGCGCGGCACGAAGCGGATGCGGCCGATGCCTTGATCGATCTGCTCAATCTGATGAAACGCCTTGGTGGCGGTGCGCAGCTAGGCTGGAATGTCGAATCTCGGCTCAATGCTTGGCTGGCCGAGGCAGACAGCCAAGGGTTCAAGGACGATGTACGCAAGGTGTTTGCCGGGCATGGCGGAATGAGCCTGTCGGCAGCCAGTGATTTTTATATGGCCTCCACAACGGACCGCTCTTTGAATGCAGGCGATGGCGATGATCTGGTGCTGGGAAATTCCGCAGACAACACGCTGTATGGCGGCGCAGGGAATGACAGGTTGTTCGGTGGAGCGGGTAATGATGTCCTGCGTGGCGATGGCGGGGATGACGTGCTGTATGGCGGTGACGGTAGTGACACTTTGTATGGCGGCGATGGGAACGACATTCACGACGGCGGTGCGGGTAATGACACGCACTGGGAGAGCAACGGCGATGACGTGTATCTGTTTGGTCGCGGCGATGGTCAGGATGTGATCATGCTGAATTACGCCTGCGGCGGTACGGACGTGATCCGGTTGAAGGAAGGCGTTAAGCCGGAAGATGTGATGCTGTACCGTTCGACGTCGAGCCGTGACCTGATTGTTTCGATCAAGGACACGGGCGATAGCATCCGGGTGCAGGACTGGGCGACGAATGCCTCGATGCGGATCGAGCGGGTGGAATTTGCCGATGGCACGGTATGGGACACGGACGTGCTGTGGGCTGCGCCGATACTGGGCAGCGAAGGCAATGACACGATCAGCACGGTCAACACGTCAGGCGAGACGCTGCGTGGTCTGGCCGGTAACGATCGTCTCAACGGCAACGCCGGGACGCAGATTCTCGAAGGCGGAGCTGGCGATGACGTGCTCTACGATCCTTCCGGCAGGGGCTTGTACAACGGCGGGGCGGGGAATGACACGCTGACTGGAGGGACAGCAGCCGAGGTGTTTCTGGGCGGTACCGGCAACGATACCCTGACGACTGGAGGTGGTAATGACGTCATCCTGTTCAATAAGGGCGACGGGAAGGATGTTCTTGCCGCAGGCAGTAACGGGAAGGGGACGCTTTCGCTGGGCGGTGGCGCGGATTACGACGAGCTGAGCTTGAGCAAGGTAAGCAATGATCTGGTGTTGCAGGTGGGCGAAACGGATCAGATCACGTTCAAGAACTGGTATGCCGCGTCGGCATCACGCCCGGTGGCCAGCTTGCAGGTGATCGCCGAGGCGATGGAGGGTTTCAGCCTGGGCGGTGATGATCCTTTGCGTGACCAGAAGGTCGAAACTTTCGATTTTTCCGGTCTGGTTGCTGCCTTCGATGCGGCGCGCAGCGCCAACCCCGGTATCAGTGCCTGGGCATTGAGTGAAGCCCTGAGCGATTTCCACCTGGGCGGTTCGGACGGCGCAGCGATTGGCGGTGATCTGGCTTACCAATATGGGAAGAACGGGACGCTGGCGGGGATGGGCGTCGATAGTGCGTTTGCGACGCTCAATGACAGTACGCTGGGCGCTTCGGCGCAGTCCTTGAGTGCTGCGGCGAGCTTGCAGACCGGGGTATTCCGCTTGTCGTGATTGGCGTGGTTCGGGAGGCAGCGCGCTGCCTCCCATTTTTTTCTGGTGTTCATCATGTCATTTTTGTTTCCGAAGTCGGAGGCCGATCCTTCGGCATTTCACGCGCCCTTGCTGCGCTTGCAGGAAACGGCACCGCCGCCGCTGGGGCGCAAGGTGTTGTGGGGTTTGCTGCTGTTTCTGGCGGCTTTGCTGCTCTGGGCGCTGATCGGTCGTCTGGACATCGTGGCCGTGGCCGAGGGCAAGCTGGTACCGGAGAGTTATGTGAAGATCGTTCAGCCTGCCGAGGCCGGGATCGTCAAGGAAATTCTGGTGCGCGAGGGAGAAAAGGTGCGGGCCGGGCAGGTGCTGATGCGGATGGATGCCATGTATTCCGAGGCGGACGTGCGTTCGGTGGAGGCGGAATATCAGCGCAAACGCTTGATGTTGCGCCGGATCGCAGCGGAGTTGTCGGGTGGTGAATTCAAGATCGAGGCCGCAGACCCGGCGGGGCTGGCCGAGGAAATCGCCGCGCAGTACCGGGCCAACCGGAATGCCCTGGCTGCCGCACTGGCCGAGGAGCGTTCGCGCAGGGTGAAGGCGCAGCAGGAGATGGCCGCCGCTGAGCAGGTCAGCAAGCGGCTGGAGGAAAGCCTGCCGTATTACCGGGAACAGGACAAAGCCTATGAAAAACTGGTCAAGGACGGATTCGCCGGAACCTTGATGGGGCGCGACAAGCGGCGCGAGCGCCTGGAAAGGGAGCAGGAATTGCAGACTCAGCGTTTCGTCATCGAATCGGCGCGGGCGAGCCTGCACCAATCGGAAAAACGGTTGGCGCAGATCGAAGCAGATTACCAGCGCCAGTTGCATGCGGAACGTAATGAAATCCAGGGAGAATTCGAGCAACTGACCCAGGCGCTGGCAAAACAGATGCACCGGCGCCAGTTGCTTGAGTTGAAGGCATCGCAGGATGGCATCGTCAAGGATCTGGCAACGCATACCAGCGGTACGGTCGTGCAGCCGGGAACGGTACTGCTGACGCTGGTGCCGAAAGATGAAACCCTGCGCGCCGAAGTGTGGGTCGGTAACGAGGATATTGGTTTCGTGCGCGAAGGGCAGCCGGTGAAACTGAAGTTCGCCGCTTTCCCGTTCCAGAAATACGGGATGGCAGTAGGCCGTGTCGAACACGTCGGTGCCGATGCCGTCGACGATGCCGGGCAGAACGAACGCAAACACGGTGCAGCCGGCGCTGCGCCGCCGTTTTACAAGGCGCTGGTACGCCTGGATCGAATGGCGCTGGAAATGGACGGCCAGCGCTTCGACCTTTCCGCAGGGATGCAGACACATGCCGAAATCTGGCTCGGCGACCGTACCGTCATGGAATATCTGCTGTCCCCCGTGCGCAAAGCCTGGCACGAGGCGGGGCGGGAGCGTTGAGGGAAAGTCACGCCGCGCTGCCCAGGGCGGCATGCAGCATATCGATGAAGGCCCGGGTTTTGGCCGGCATCAGGCGGCGGCCAGGGAAGACGGCCCAGGCGGTGTGGGTGGGAAGCGACCAGGCGGGGAGCACCCGGCGCAACGATCCCTGGTGTACCGAGGGCAGGGCGAAGTAATCCGGGACGGCGGCGATGCCGGCCCCGGCGCGGGCCAGGTAGATGAGGAGTTCGGGCGAGTTGGCGCCCAGGCGTCCGGGCAGCGTGCCTTGCCAGTGTTGCCGGCCCGCCGGCATCTGGGCGCAGTGGAGTTGCCAGTCTGCCGATTCGCCGCTGCGGGTGAACAGGCGCAGGGCGTCGTGGCGCAGGAGATCGTCCGGGTGTTGTGGTTCGCCGCGTTCGGCGAGGTAACGCGGGGCGGCGTAGAGGCCGCCGGAAAACTCGGCCAGCTTGCGGGCGGCGAGCAGGGCGTCGTCCGGCAGGCTGCCCATGCGCACGGCCAGATCGAAGTTTTCGCCGAGCAGGTCGACGCGCCGGGGCGACAGGTCGAGTTCCAGCGATACCGCCGGGTGCAGGGCGACGAAGGCGGCCAGCATGTCGGTGAGGAGCAGGGTGGCGAAGTCGTTCGGCATGGAAACGCGCAGCCGACCGCTGGGCCGCGCCTGCCGGAATTCGCTCAGGGCGCGCACGGCATCGACTTCGGCGGCGACCTGGCGGGCGTGTTCGAGCAGTTGCAGGCCGTAATCGGTCAGCGCCAGACGGCGCGTGGTGCGCAGGATCAGCCGTTCGCCGAGCCGTTCTTCGAGCAGGGTGATGCGCCGTGAGACGGTGGATTTCGGCAGGGTCAGTTGCTGCGCGGCGCGGCTGAAGCTGCCGGCAGCGGCGACGCGGGCGAAGATGAGCAGGTCGTTGGCGTTGAATTGTTCCATTATTGGAACAATATTACCCATTTCCCCCAGTTAATCAACGTCGGTGTAATCAATACAATGATTTCACCCTGAACTTCAACTGGAGAACGAGATGAACATCCTGCAAATCAATGCCAGCATCCGCGCGGCAGATGCCAATTCCACCCGCGTCGCCAACAGCATCGTGGCCCGCCTGCAAGCCCGGAATCCGCAGGCTCGCCTGACGGTGCGCGATCTGGGCGCCACCCCGCCCGCCGTGCTCGATGGCGCGGCACTTGGCGCGCTGTTTACGCCGGCCGATCAGCGCACGCCGCAGCAGAATGCGCGGGTGGCGACCGATGACGCTTTGATCGCCGAAATTCAGGCCGCCGATGTGCTGGTACTGGGCGTGCCGATGTACAACTTCGGCATTCCGGTGCAACTGAAAAGCTGGCTCGATGCCATTGCCCGCAACGGCGTCACTTTCCGCTATACCGCCAACGGGCCGGAAGGTTTGCTTACGGGCAAGCGTGCTTACCTTGCTTTCGCACGCGGCGGACGCTACCGCGACACGCCGCTGGACAGCCAGCTGCCCTACCTGAAAACCATCCTCGGCTTCGTCGGCATCACGCAGGTCGATAGCGTTCATGCCGAAGGTCTGAACATGGGACCGGAAGCCGTGGCGCAGGGTTTTGCCGAGGCTGAGGCCGATCTCGCCCGGCTGTTCGGCTGATCGTTGGGCTGAAAGTGCGCGCCGCCCGTCCGGGCGGCCGGAAATCCGCAAGGAGCAGATCATGAACACGCAAACGCAAACGCTCATTCCGATCCAGCGCAGCCGCCAGGTCGAGGCGCAGGTGATCGGGCATGCCACTTCGGACGGTGCGGGTGTCCGCCTGACCCGCCTGCTGACGCAGAAGCTGCAACGCCGCCTCGATCCTTTCCTGATGCTCGATGCCTTCGGCAGCGATGACCCGGACGATTACATCGCCGGCTTTCCCGATCATCCGCACCGCGGTTTTGAAACCATCACCTACATGCTCGAAGGCCGCATGCGCCACCGCGACAGCGCCGGCCACGAAGGCGTGCTGGCGACGGGCGGCGTGCAATGGATGACGGCGGGGCGCGGGGTGATCCACTCGGAAACCCCCGAGCAGACGTCCGGGCGCATGGAAGGTTTCCAGCTCTGGCTCAACCTGCCGGCGGCGGACAAGCTGTGCGCGCCCTGGTACCGGGATTTTGCGGCGGCGGAATTGCCACGTTATCGAACGCCCGAGGGTGCGGCGGTCACGGTGATTGCCGGGGAAAGCCGGGGCGTTGTCGGTGCCGTGACGCGCCCGCTGACGCAGCCCCTGTATCTGGACATCGAATTACCGGCGGGCAGTGTATTTGCGGAACCGCTACCGGCCGCGCATAACGCATTCATCGTGGTCTATCGCGGCGCGGTGGCGATTGCCGGCGAGCGTGTCTCTGCCTTGCGCCTCGCCCTGCTTGCCAACGACGCCAGCGCCGACGGCGTATGCGTCACGGCGCAGGAAAACAGCCGCCTGCTCCTGGTGGCCGGGCAGCCGCTTGATGAGCCCATCGTCCAGCACGGCCCGTTCGTGATGAACGACGTGCAGGAGATTTATCAGGCGCTCAACGACTACCGCAATGGCCGTCTGGCCGGGTGAGTTGTCCGTCTGCGCCTTGGCGGCAGCGGGCGGGAGTGCATGTGCGTGTGTGCGGCCCGGTCAGGCGGGTTTTGGCATGAGCAGACGGAATTGCACCAGCGACCGCTCGAAGGCATTGCAGGCTTTTATGCGGTCAATGACGGCATCCAGGTTTTCGTAATCGAAAGCCGCTGTCCAGTCATGAATCTTCTGCATCGCCATCAGGAATGGGGTAGGGTTGCCCTCACGGGTCAGGACGCGCAGGCAGTCCATGTATTCTTCCCGAAACAGCGTTGGAATGATGATGCGGCACATGCCTGCCACCGATAATTCGGCATTCATGACGAGGCGGGCCAGACGGCCGTTGCCGTCGTTGAAGGGGTGTACTTCGGAAACCAGGAACATGGCCATCAGGGCGCGTGCAGTCCCCGGCGGGATCGAGGGGAGAAGGCGCGATCCCTCGACCAGCGTGCCACGGGCGAGTCGGGGGGTAACGAATTCGGTGTTGCCGGCGCGGTTTGCCTTGACCTTGAATTCGCCGGGGCTGACTTCGGGGCGGGCGGCCATCTGGTCGGCGTGGCGCGCCTGGAGTTGGGTGATGACCGGCTCGCCCACGGCCAGAACTTGATGCCGCCATGCCGGATTCTCGGCTTGCCGGAATACGCCGAGGATGTCGTGCGAGTCCTTTGGCCGTTCTGCGATGGGTTTGCCGTCGAGGACGAAGCCGCGTGCCTCCTCGACGGCAAATTCGGTTCCCTCGATGAAATTCGAGAAATAGGATTCGAGAAATGCAAAGTGCGTGCGCGCCTGGCGCGTGGCGGCAACTTCCACGGGTTGCCGGAGCGGCGTGGCGCGCAGGGCGACGGCGAGCTTCTCGAACAGCGCCAGGCGGTCAGGGTCGTAGGGCAACGGGGCCGTGCGCGCCTTGCCGGCTGCCGTCATCAGTTCCGAGGGGCGCGACCCAAGGATGCTGCCGACCAGGGTGTCGAGCTGCTGGAATTCCTTGTCGAAGCCGAGCAGCGGTGCCAGGGTGCGCGCTGATTCGCGCAGGCGCGAGAGCGATTCTTCGCCGCGTGAATCGCAGATGTCGAGCAGGCGTGTTTCGACGGCGGCCTTGCCGACGGATTTTCTTTGCTGGCCCCGGCTTTGGGTGAGGTTTTCCAGAAGCAGGCGGGCTTCGGACGGAAAGTACAAGTCCTTGCCCTGCATCGGCATGTCGCCAATCTGCGGCGGCGCGCCCTTGAGCACAACGATTTTCAGGCACGGCAATTCAACCGTCCGGGGGTAGGTGTAGTTGAGATAAACCATGCCGCCTTCCGGCTGCCCGCCATTGAAGGCGGTTCGGTAGCCATAGAGCGCGCCGGGGAACAGGGCAGCCAACACCCGGATACGGTCGCGGGCGATGAGCGTCGGCCATTCTTCTTCGGGCCGGCTGCTGACGATCCCTTTGGCGATCTGGCGGAGTTCTCCTTTTTTCAGCTGCCGCTGGATGTTGCGTATCTGCGCCGCATCCAGTTCAGGGTAGAGCAGCAGCGAGTCATCCCTTGGTGTCGTGTTTTTGAGTCCTATCTTTGACGGCATGAGGGGTTTGTCGTGTTTTTGATGGCTAATAGTATATGTTTGTCGCGTTTTTGATGGTTAACTTATTTCGTGCGCTTCGCTTTCAATTGCCAAGCAGGTGCCTGGGTAATGTCCAGCACGATCCGTTCGTGATGAACGACGTGCAGGAGATTTATCAGGCGATCAACGACTACCGCAATGGCCGTCTGGCCGGGTGAACCGACGCGCCGTCCGTCCGCAGGCGGCGGCGCGTCGGCACTGGCTCAGGCCGGTGTCGCCAGCTTGAGGCCGATGATGCCGGCGACGATCAGTCCCACGCTGACGAGCCGGGCGGCAGAGGCCGGTTCGGCGAACAGCACGATGCCCAGCGCTACGGTGCCGACGGCACCGACGCCGACCCAGACGGCGTAGGCGGTACCCAGCGGGAGTGATTTCATGGCGATGCCCAGCAGTCCGAGGCTGATGAGCATCGAAAGAACCGTGCCGACGGTCGGCCAGAGCCGGGTGAAACCTTCGGTGTATTTCAGTCCGACCGCCCAGCCGATTTCGAACAGGCCGGCGATGACGAGAATGACCCAAGCCATGTGTTTTCCTTTCACAAGCGCCGGGGTCGTCCCCAATGTGGTCGGAGCGGTGGGGTCGTCCCCACTTCCGCCGGACAGTGTAGCATCCGAACGAATCAGGCAGCCGTTCCGGCGTTTGGTTCCCGCTGGTGCTTTCCCCGTTGATTCCGGGCAGTGGCCCGGCGCAGGATCGACTTACCTCCCGGGCCGCAGCACCAGCGCCAGCCCGGCAACGATGGGCAGGATGCCGAGCAGTTCGCGGATGCCAACCGTTTCGCCGAGGATGGCAATCGCCAGCAGCGTGCCGAATACGGGATTGAGCAGGTGGAAGCTGCTGGCGCGGGCAGCGCCGCCGTGGCGCACCAGCCACAGGAGCATCAGCGTCGTGCCGATGGAAACCGCCGTTGCCTGATAAAGCAGGCTGCCGAAGAAGGCCAGGGAAGGGCGGAAACTCAGCCCTTCAAGCCACCAGGCCAGCGGCAGCAGGGCGATGCCGCTGGCGAAAAGCTGGGTCAGGGCGATGCCCCAGGGGTTCATCCGGCCAACGATGCGCCGGTTGAGCAAGGTGGATACGGCAAGCGCGGCGGTGCCGATCAGGATGAGGCTCATCCCGGCCAGGTCGGCGGGCAGCGCCAGGGCGCGTTCCCACATGATCCAGGCAACGCCGGCGATACCGGCGAGCAAACCGGCGACGCCGCGCCAGCCGCACGGCTCCTTGAGCCAGAGCGCGGCCAGGCAGGCCGTCAGCAGCGGATTGGCGCTGACCAGGATGGCGGTCAGGCCAACCGGCACCGTCTGCATGCCGGTGTAGGTCAGGCCGAGGTAAACGGCATTGGCGAGCAGCCCGGCGAGCAGGGCGAGCAACAGCGTCCGGCCATCATGCAAACGGGGCAGGGCCGCAGGAAACCGGCAGCGGATCAGGAGCAGCGCCAGGCCGCCGGCGAGCAGAAAGCGCAGACTCAGCAAGGTCAACGGCCCGCTGGCACTCATGCCGATCTTGCCGGCGATGAAGGCCGAACTCCAGACGAAGCTGAAAGCGGTGCCGACGCAGGCGATGCGCAGCGTGGAGGCAGGGGCGGTGAGGGCAGGCATGGGGCGATCCGGTTCGGTGGGCATGGGCGGCAGCTTAGGGCAGGGCTTTATATTTTGAAAATTGATAATTAAAAGAATAATATTTCGAACGCAAATATAAGAGGATGAAAGGAAAGAGGAATGGACATTGCGCAACGCAATCTGGACATCGACTTGCTCCGCACCCTGGTCACGATTGCCGACAGCGGCAGTTTTTCCACGGCGGCGCAGCGGCTCGGGCGCACGCAGTCGGCGGTCAGCCTGCAAATCAAGCGGCTCGAGGAAGCGGTCGGCCAGACCTTGCTGCTGCGCTCGCATGGGCGGGTCGTCGGCCCGTCCGCCGAAGGAGTGGTTCTGATCGGCTATGGCCGGCGCATCCTGCGTCTCAACGATGAGGCGTGCAGTTGCTTCTCGCGCCCGGATTTTTCCGGGCGGTTGCGCGTGGGTTTGCCGGAGGAGGTGATGGAGTGCGCTTTTCCGGGCGTTCTGGCTGATTTTTCCAGCGCCTGTCCACGAGTGGAACTGTCGGTGCGCTGTGATCTTTCCTTCCGTCTCGGGGAATTGCTCGCTGCCGGGGAGCTCAATCTGGCGATCGGCAAGCGGGTGGCCGCCGACGCGCAGACCGGCCCGGCCGGGTTGTGCGGCAACTGGCGCGTGCTGCGGCGTGAGCCGCTGGTCTGGGTGGGCGGCGAGGGGAGCAATGCCGTCGATCAGCAACCGCTGCCGATCGCCGTTTTCCATGAAGGCTGCGTGTTCAGAACGGCGGCCATCGCGGCCTTGGCGAGCCGGCAGATGCCGTGGCGGGCGGCTTTCGTCGGCAGCAGTTTTACCGCCTTGCGCCATGCCGTGGCTGCCGGTATGGCCCTGACCCCGCTACCGCGCAGTCTGCTGGCGGCGGGGCTGGGGGGAAAGCGCGCAAGGCCGGCGGGCGGCTTGC
>OGQD01001154.1_pt1 | contig 18012 bp, 20 predicted proteins | sample 1553091 | NCBI WGS metagenome assembly OGQD01 (sample SAMEA2580290, study PRJEB22360) | human gut metagenome | biome: human gut; feature: human-associated habitat; material: faeces | place: Denmark | collected 2008/2010
GGACAAGACCCAGCTCGCCGCCCAGCACGCTGCGGCACAACAGCAGCTGGTCGAACGTGACAGCCAGCTCGCTGCCCAGCAGGAAGCCCTGAACCGTCTCGACCAGGACAAGACCCAGCTTGTCGCGCAGCGCAACACAACACAACAACTCGCTGCCGCACGGCTGACGGAAATTAACGAACTTCAGCAACACATCAAAAAACATCAAGCCGAAGTGGCCGACTTATCAGCCCGCCAACAACTCATGCATGAGGAAATGGTGCGAGCGGAAGCACAACTCGACCTGATCAAAGATGTGATGCTACGTGAGTCTGCGCTGTGAGTTTAAACAATGACTAAACAACCGAAGCAAAAGCTAGTCTCTCCTAAGCCTGCAAGCATCCCCAACTCCAGTCGTCGCAAAGCCTTGGCGAAGCCGGTAGTCGAATTACTCCAAGCCGAGCCGGAGCAGCTACACGTCCCTTATGATGAGAATCTGCTCGAACGCGCTCGGATCCAATGGCAATTTGGCGACTGGCAAAGCCTCGCTCAACTGAACCGCGACGCGCTACAGCACCACCCAGATCGCGCGAAACTTGCCCTGCTAGCTGCCGCAGGCCGACTGCAAACGACAAGTTCGACGAAGGAAGCCAAACAATTCATTCGTCTTGCCCTGGATTGGGGCGTGAGCAAGAAACTCATTGGCCAGATACTCATCGCTGGCGTGCACAACAGCATCGGCCGCGCTGCCGCCGTTAGCAACCAGCGACATCGTGCCCTGCAACACTTCGAAAAAGCCATCACCATCGGTACGCCTGGCAGCGATACTAAGTTGCTTTCTAAAGCGCGTATCGGCGAACAACTACAGCAAGTTGGTCTGGAAAGTGATGCTATACCGTGCATTGATGTTGCAAATATTTTGTCGATACAAGAAGGCGATTTTAGTGATACCTCTATTCTTGAGGCTACAGCGCACAAATCCAGAGATCAATTGCATGAATACTGGCGTAGCAGCCAGCAGGATCCTTTGGGATATGTGAATGCAGATAATAAACGCAGCCTACGGTTAGTCGAAATCTTCCGGCAATATGTTGGGCCGGGGCGGATACTCGAGATCGGCACCAATGCTGGACGTAATTTGTATCATTTATATGCAGCGGGATTTGTTGATCTCGAGGGCATAGAAATTAGCCCAGTTGCTGTTGCGATGTTGCGTGCAGCATATTCGGATCTGTCTGATATTCCTATTCATGTAGGTGCTGTGGAGGATTTTATTGGGACATTCTCTGATAAATCGTTTGAATGTGTTTTTACTATGGCAGTGCTGGAGCATATTCATGATGATTCGGATTGGATATTTTCTCACATCGCCCGCATTGCTCGTTGCGTTATCACGATTGAAGATGAGCTGCGCTCAGGGGAGCGGCACTTTTCTCGGAATTACGAAAGGGTTTTTACGAGGTTTGGCATGCGACAAGTGCATCTCGAAGATCGTACGAAATGGGGTTTGCCATCGGGCTTTGCGGCCAGAGTATTCGTCACGCATTCGAAGAGTTAAGTAGATCTGCATTAACTTAGCTGTCAAATCCCGGTCGATTGGACTGTCACCGGATCGGAATAAGCTAAGGCCGATACCGGAGAGATGGTTTTGAGGTTCCTGGATTTGAAAAATTGTAGCGGACGCGCTGTGAGGCTTTTGAGCAGCCGCCGACATGTGGGCAATGCAAGGCGTTGTCCATGGCTTGTTCATAGAGGGCGTGCTGCGCGGTCAGGTAGGGCACGGGTGCCCACAAATCCACAGCTTCCTGTATGTCACACGGCCAGAACTTGATCCGGACAGCGCACTGAAGTAGGTTTCATCCGACGTCCGCCAGATTAGCAACTGATTTGTTGGTTACATTTTTGAGGGTTTTATGTTATCTAATCAATCCATTCTTATCACCGGTGGCACAGGTTCTTTCGGGCATGCCTTTCTGCCTATGACCTTGGCTCGCTACAACCCCAAGCGAGTCGTCGTCCTCTCGCGCGACGAAATGAAGCAATGGGAAATGGCCAAGCTCTATGGTGACGTCCCCTGTGTGCGTTTCTTCATTGGAGACGTGCGCGACAAAGACCGCCTCTACCGCGCCCTGGATGGCGTTGACTATGTCGTCCATGCCGCCGCCACCAAGATTGTACCCACCGCCGAATACAACCCCTTCGAGTGCGTCAAGACGAACATCATCGGTGCCATGAACCTCATCGACGCCTGCATCGACCAAGGCATCAAGCGGGTAGTCGCCCTTTCCACCGACAAAGCCAGCAGCCCGATCAACCTCTACGGTGCCACCAAGCTCGCCTCGGACAAACTCTTCGTCGCCAGTAATGCCTCCTACGCTTCGGGTCACCAAACCCGTTTTTCCGTGGTGCGCTACGGTAACGTCATGGGCTCGCGCGGGTCAGTCATCCCGTTCTTCATGTCCATCAAGGATAGCGGCGAACTGCCCATTACCGACGAACGCATGACTCGCTTCATGATCTCGCTGGAGCAAGGTGTCGAACTCGTCTGGCACGCCTTTGACGACATGGTGGGCGGCGAAATCTACGTCAAGAAAATCCCCTCCATGAAAGTCACCGACCTCGCCCGCGTCGTCGCCCCCTTGGCTAGCCATAAAATCATCGGTATCCGCCCCGGCGAAAAACTGCACGAGCAGATGATTGGCCCCGAAGATGCCGACTACACTTACGAATACCCCGAGTACTACAAAATCCTTCCGCAGATCAACAACTGGGCAGCGGACCAACAACGCATCAAAAACGGCACCAAAGTGTCGGAAGGTTTCACCTACACCAGCGACAACAATACCGACTGGATGCCGCCAGCCGAACTCCAGGCTTGGCTGAACGCCAATCACGACAAAATCGGCAAAATCTGAACATGATCCCCTACGGTCGCCAGAACATCACCCAGGCTGACATTGATGCCGTTGTCAGCGTACTGCAGTCCGACTTTCTCACCCAGGGCCCACAAGTGCCCCTGTTTGAGCAGACGGTTGCTGGTTACTGCGGCACCCACCATGCGGTTGCCGTCAACAGCGCTACCTCGGCACTGCACATCGCCTGCCTTGCGCTTGGTCTGGGGCCGGGCGACTGGCTATGGACCACGCCCATCACCTTTGTCGCCTCCGCCAACTGCGGCCTGTATTGCGGTGCCAAGGTCGATTTTGTCGACATCGACCCGCGCAGCTACAACCTTTGCCCCAAGGCGCTGGAACGCAAACTGACCGCCGCCGAACAAGCCGGTCGTCTGCCCAAAATCCTTGTCGCCGTCCACCTCTGCGGTCAGCCCTGCGATATGGCCACCATCCATGCCCTTAGCCAGCGCTATGGTTTCCGAATCATTGAAGATGCCTCCCACGCCATCGGCGGCAAATACCGCAACGAGCCCATCGGCAGTTGCCGCTACAGCGACATCACCGTTTTCAGCTTCCACCCGGTAAAAATCATCACCACCGCCGAAGGCGGCATGGCACTCACCAACCAGCCCGAGCTGGCCCAGCGCATGGAGCTACTGCGATCCCATGGCATCACCCGCGAACCGGCACAGATGACCCATCCGCCAGACGGCCCTTGGTACTACCAGCAGATCGAACTAGGCTACAACTACCGCATGACCGAACTGCAAGCCGCGCTGGGCATCAGCCAGATGACCCGGCTGGACGACTACGTGGCCCGCCGCCACCAACTCGCTGCCCGCTACAACCAGCTACTGGCCGACTTACCAATCACCTTGCCCTGGCAACACCCGGACAGCTACTCTGGCCTGCACCTTTACGTCATCTGCCTACAAAACAGCCGAATCCATCGCGCAGTATTTGAATTCCTGCGGGTGCAAGGCATTGGCGTCAACCTGCACTACATCCCTGCGCACACCCAGCCTTACTACCAGCGTTTGGGTTTCCGTCCCGGTGACTTCCCCGAAGCGGAACGCTACTATACCGAAGCCATCAGCCTGCCGATGTATGCCGGGCTGACGGAAGAGCAGCAGGATCAGGCTGCTGAAACCTTGATGAACGCTCTGCACAAATGAGCAAACTCGCCCTCGGCACAGCCCAGTTTGGCCAGAACTACGGCATTTCAAATCAGATTGGTCAGGTCCCAAGCAGTGAAATTAGCAGGATTTTGCTGTCGGCCTTGACTTTAAGTGTCCAAACACTGGACACCGCCATTGCCTATGGTGAAAGCGAGCAGGCATTGGGGTGCCATGACTTGCAGTCATTCCAGGTGGTAAGCAAACTACCGGAAATGCCAGCTGAAGGATCAGTGCCGGAGTGGGTTGCAAGCAGTCTGGCAGGCTCGCTTGACCGCTTACGTCTAAACCCTCTGCATGGGCTTTTGTTGCACAGACCGCAACAGTTGCTTGAGCAACGGGGCGCTCAGTTGTACTCCGCTTTGCTGGAGCAAAAGCAGCAGGGCAAAGTCATTAAAATAGGCGTTTCCGTGTATTCGCCTCAAGAGTTGGAACAACTCCTGCTGTATTTTGATTTTGATCTGATACAAATTCCATTCAATATCTTCGATCAGCGCTTGCTCAGTTCCGGGCTGCTGAAAAAGCTCAAGCGAAAAAATATTGAAGTACATGTACGCTCGGTTTTTCTGCAAGGTTTGTTGTTGCTGGAAAACGAACAACGACCGGCCAAATTTGCCCGGTGGCAAACACACTGGCAGCAATATGAAACCTGGCTGGCAGACTCGAAAGTCACTGCGCTGGAAGGCTGTCTCCGCGCAATAGCCGGTGTTGATGGCATAGAAAAACTGGTCATTGGCGTGGAAAGCCAGGCGCAATTGGAGCAAATTTCTCACATCATCCACCAGTCCCCACTGCCTTTGCCAGTACACTTGGCCAGTGAAGACGAACAACTTCTGGCCCCATCTAACTGGAGCAAATTATGAAAATTGTGGCAGTAGTGCAGGCACGCATGGGATCAACCCGTCTGCCTAACAAAGTCATGAAATTGATCAATGGTACCCCCATGATTGAACTGTTGCTGAGTCGGCTTTCATGCTCACGCAGGTTAGATCAGATTGTCCTGGCTACCTCCATCGATGAACGCAACATGCCGCTGGTTGAGCATGTTGAAAAATTGGGTTACCAGGTCATCTGCGGAAGTGAACATGATGTCCTGCAAAGATATCTGGATGCAGCTTGGCAGGCACAGGCCGATGTTGTGGTGCGCATTACAGGGGACTGTCCCCTCATTGATGCCATGCTGGTGGATCAGATAATTGAAAAATTTTTTGCGGAAAAAGTTGATTACCTGAGCAACACCATGCCGCCAACCTACCCGGACGGATTAGATACGGAGGTATTCACCCTCGCGGCGTTGGAGCAGGTTGCACTTTCAACCCAGGAGGCTTTTGATCATGAACACGTTACGCCTTACTTGCGTAACTCGGGTCATTTCAAAACAGCGGGTTATAGCAATGAACAGGATCTATCCGCCCTGCGTTGGACGGTAGACGAGCCGGTAGACTTTGAAGTAATCAGCAATGTATTCAAACACTTTACGCCTGAAATTCACTTCACCTGGCAGCAGGTACTGGAATTGCAGCAACAACAGCCAGAAATTTTTTCTGCCAACAATCAAATCATCCGTAATGAAGGTGCAACCCTGAGTACAGGGCAAAAACTCTGGAAACGTGCCAAGCAAGTCATACCCGGTGGCAATATGCTGTTGTCCAAACGGTCAGAAATGTTCCTGCCAGAGCAATGGCCAGCATATTTCAGCAAGGCCAAAGGCTGTCAGGTATGGGACCTGGATGGCAAGCAATACACCGATATGTGCATCATGGGAATCGGTACCAACACCTTGGGCTATGGCCATCCAGAAGTGGATGACGCTGTGCGTCAAGTTATCAACACCGGCAACATGGCCACTTTCAATTGCCCGGAAGAAGTGTATCTGGCCGAGCGTCTGATCGAGCTCAACCCATGGGCAGGAATGGTTCGTCTGGCACGCACGGGTGGAGAAGCCAACGCCATAGCGGTGCGTATCGCCCGTGCAGCCGCAGGCAAGGACAAAGTCGCCGTATGTGGTTATCATGGTTGGCATGATTGGTATCTGTCCGCTAACCTGGGTGAAGACGACAGCTTGGCCGGGCATTTGCTGCCGGGGCTGGACCCCAATGGAGTACCCAAGGCCATGCGAGGTACCACATTGCCGTTCAACTACAATAACTTTGAGGAGTTGCTTCACTTGGTCAATACCCAAGAAGTGGGGGCGATCAAAATGGAAGTACAGCGTAATACCGGCCCCGGAGACAACTTTTTGCAGAAGGTACGCCAACTTGCCACCGAGCGCGGCATTGTGCTGATATTTGATGAATGTACTTCAGGTTTCCGTGAAACATTTGGCGGTATTTATAAAAAATACGGTGTTGAACCAGATATCACGGTATTTGGCAAAACACTTGGAAATGGCTACGCTATCACTGCCATTGTCGGCAGGGTAGAAATAATGCAGGCGGCCCAATCCACCTTTATCAGCAGCACATTCTGGACTGAGCGTATTGGACCAGCGGCAGCGCTCAAGACACTCGAGGTGATGGAACGCCTGAAATCCTGGGAAGTAATTACAAAAACAGGTTTGGAAATTCGCCAAAAATGGCAGGCACTGGCTGACAAATACGAACTTGGCATCACACACTGGGGTATTCCAGCACTGACAGGATTCACCATCCTGAGCGATAATGCCCTCAAATACAAGACGTTGATTACTCAGGAAATGCTTAAAAAAGGTTACTTGGCTACCACTTCTGTTTATCCATGCATTGAGCACACGCCTGATATTGTTGAAGGTTATTTACAGCAACTGGATACTGTCTTCAAATTGATCAGGGAATGTGAAGATGGGCGTGATATCGACAAATTGCTGGAAGGCCCAGTTTGCCACGCGGGGTTCAAACGGCTGAATTGAAATGATCATCGCCTTCCGCGCCGACGCCTCGCTGCAAATCGGCACTGGCCACGTCATGCGCTGCCTGACGCAGGCTGACGCCTTGGCCGCGCGCGGCGCGCAATGTCATTTTCTCTGTCGTGCGCACGAGGGTAATCTGATCGAATTCATCCGCACCAAGGGCTACGACGTTCATGCGCTGCCAGTTGCTGCCTCAACGGCTGTCGGCCAGTCAGCCAGCGATGAAAACGCCCCTGCGGCCCCTCCGCACAGCCACTGGCTCGGCGCAACGCAGAGTGAGGATGCTCAAGCCTGCATGCCCATCATTGCCGCATTGCATCCTGACTGGCTCATCGTTGACCACTACGCGCTGGATGCCCGCTGGGAGCGTGCCCTGAAGCCGCACTATCGCAAGCTGATGGTGATCGACGACCTGGCCGACCGGTGCCATGATTGCAATCTCCTGCTCGACCAGACTTTCGGTCGGGCAGCCGACGATTACCGTGCCTGGGTACCACCGCACTGCCAACTGCTGTGCGGTTCGCGTTACGCCTTGCTGCGCCCCGAGTTCGCGGCGTTGCGCCCCTACAGTCTGCAACGCCGGACGCAGCCTGTTCTGCGCCAGTTGCTCATTACCATGGGCGGCGTCGACAAGGACAACGCCACGGGCCGGGTGCTGGATGCGCTGCGTGAATGCCCATTACCGGAAGACTGTCAGATCGTCGTCGTCATGGGGCACACTGCCCCTTGGCTGGATGCGGTACGGAAACAGGCGCAGACCCTGCCGTGGCCGACCGAGGTATTGGCAGGAGTCAGCAATATGGCGCAACTGATGGCCGATTGTGATTTAGCAATTGGTGCGGCGGGGGTGACCTCGTGGGAGCGGTGCTGCCTAGGTGTGCCAACGATAATGCTAGTGCTGGCAGAGAATCAATCGGCAGTCGCCGAAGGCTTGAAGCAGGCCGGGGCCGCATGGCTAATCGAAAAGGAAGGGTACATTCTCGAAAGGCTTCCGGTGCTGTTGGCACAATTGCTCCCGCCGGGGCCGCAGTTAACAGCCATGAGCGAGGCAGCAGGTTTCATTGTCGATGGCCGTGGCGTCAATTCCATCGTCACGCTTCTGGAGAGTTGATGTGACGCAAATCTCGCAACGTGTCCGTACCATGGCTACGGCTGACCTGGAAATGGTATTGGCGTGGCGAAACGCCCCCGAGGTGCGCCGCTACATGTACTCACAGCACGAAATCACGCTGGACGAGCATCGTCGATGGTTTGAGCGGGTTTCGGCTGACCCGCATCGGCACTTACTTATCTATGAAGATGGCACGAGCGCATTGGGCTTTGTCAATATTCACCAAGTTGCATCGGGTGGAGTTGCCGATTGGGGCTTCTATGCAGCTCCTGATGCCCCCAAGGGTACTGGGCGCTCACTCGGTAACATCGTATTACGCCACGCCTTCGTCGACCTTGGACTGCACAAGCTTTGCGGACAGGCACTCGCATTCAACGAACGCTCCATCCGATTCCATCGGATGCTTGGTTTTATGCAGGAAGGTGTCTTGAGGCAACAGTATTTTGACGGCCAGCATTACCATGACGTGCTGTGTTTCGGCTTGCTTGCCCAAGAATGGCGAGCGAAAGATTGCAATTGAAAGGAGTCCCCATGACACATATCCCGAGCATCAGTATTGCCGGTCGACGAATCGCAGTTGACGCACCACCTTTCATCATTGCCGAACTCTCTGCCAACCATAATGGCAAATTAGAAACAGCACTGCGGATTATCGAGGAAGCGAAAAAAGCCGGCGCCGATGCGGTGAAGCTACAAACCTATACTGCCGACACCATTACCTTGGATTGCGATTCGGAAGAGTTCCAGATTCACGGTGGCTTGTGGGACGGCAAGACGCTTTATCAACTCTATCAGGAAGCCCACATGCCTTGGGAATGGCACAAGCCCCTGTTCGAGTACGCTCGCCAGCTCGGTATCACGATCTTCAGTTCGCCCTTTGACAACACGGCGGTCGACCTGCTCGAAGACCTGAACGCCCCGGCCTACAAGATTGCCTCTTTCGAGGCGGTGGATCTGCCGTTGATCAGGTACGTAGCCAGCACAGGCAAACCCATGATCATTTCTACAGGCATGGCCGACGCTGAAGAAATCCAGGAAGCCATTGATGCTGCACGTGCGGGTGGCTGCCGGGAACTCGCCATTCTTCATTGCGTGAGTGGCTATCCAGCCCCTGCCGAAGACTATAACTTGCGTACCATCCCTGACATGATGGCGCGCTTTGGCTTGGTCACCGGTCTTTCCGACCACACTCTCGACAACACCACGGCCATTGCCAGTGTTGTGCTGGGGGCGGCAATCATCGAAAAACACTTCACTCTCGACCGAAGCGGCGGCGGGCCGGATGACAGTTTCTCCCTTGAACCCGACCAACTCGCCGCCCTCTGCCGCGACACAAAAACCGCCTGGAACGCACTGGGCAAGGCGGATTACAGCCGGAAATCCAGCGAACAGGGTAATGTGCAATTTCGACGGTCGTTGTACATCTGTGAAGACATGAAAGCCGGCGCTGAGCTGACTCCACAAAATTTGCGCAGTATTCGCCCTGGCTTTGGTCTAGCACCCAAGCACTGCAAAACTTTGCTCGGACGGAAAATTACACGTGATGTTAAGAAAGGTATGCCGGTGGAGTGGGAACTAATTGAATGAGGTTCCCTCGGTTTTTCGTTTGCCATAGGGAGGGTTTCATGCTACCAGTTTTTCCTGATGTTGCCGCCTGATCCAGTTCGCGAGGAACTATTTGGGCGACTTGTAGCCGAGGGGCGAATGCTGCCGTTTTCTGTTGTAAAACACCTCGATGTATTCAAAGGTGACAGCCTTGATTTCGGCGTGCGTCGCGTAGCGAACACCATGCACCCGCTCGTTCTTGAAGCTGTTGAACCAGCTTTCCGTCGGCGCGTTATCCCAGCAGTTGCCTTTCAAAAATGACTCAATTTTAGGTCACCCTTGGCAGACGAAATTTCGGGGGATGCTCAGTCGAAAACCGCCTGTTTTCCATCTTTTTTATGACAACCTGCGCAGAAATGGCCGGTTGTTCAGAGAACCTTAAGGTAGTAAACGCTTATGAATACAGAATACATAAAAAACGAAATTTTAGAATCTTTCGAGAGTCTTCTTGATTTGATGGCGGAGAAGACGAAGTGTATATCAAGCGCAGACATGCCGGTCAAATTTGATGTTGATTATTATAATATTAAAAAATTGTTACAGAGAGGATTGAATTGCGAGGAGATACTAATTCCGTATTTTCAACCAATTGCTCTTGGTAATACTGAAAATAATATTAGACAATTTGAATTTCTTCAGGCTTTGATTGATGAAAATGAAATGATTTTCAGCATAAAAAGATTGGGTGGTGGAATATGGGGTAGTAAAATAAATGCGCGAGGAGATGGATTGTGTTTTGACGATATATTTATCAGCGGCTTTGCTAAAAAAGTGGCTGATAAATTACGCTTAATGTCAGTAGAGGGTGTTCATAAAGAAAATATAGCTAAAGCTCTTGCTAATTTTTTATTTTATTATGTTAACTTCTCCCGAATAGATTGTAAAAAGATCCCTTTCGTTATCATTGCAAACGATCACGTACCTACTGTGGTTGGCTTTGAACAAGCTGCTAAGATGAAAGGTATCGATAGGTTGTATTTACAACATGCAGGTGTTACAAAAGATTTCCCTAGGCTGGATTATGATATTAGCATTCTTGGTAATGAGAAGAGCATTGATCTATACCGTACTGTCGCTGATTATGTTGGTGATAACAAGGTTTTAATTTTACCAAGATCACCTTTTATTTCTAAAAAAGTTTATCTAAATGAAGGGCATGAGGCTAATGGAAAAATTGATGTTTGCCTCTATTTGACAGGTGACTCTATAGAGCTAAATTTGCGTACTGTATTAACTAACCTCAAAAATAATAAATATATTGATAATGTTTACATAAAACCACATCCAAATAATAATTACAATGCCTGTATTTCAAATTTTCTGAATGAAAATAAAAATGCCTTAATTGATAAGAGTTTGGATTATTATCATATTGCGATTTGCGGCAACTCGTCTGTTTGTATTTCGCTGGTAGCTGCTGGTATTCCAACATACCAATGCTTTGCATTAGATTCTTATGGTGTAGATTATTATAGATTTGTAAGCGATGGGCTTTGCCAGGAGATTGGTATTGGGAAGCTTGGTGAAAAATTCTGGTTAAAACACGAGTTTAATTTTGAATCCATTGATAAATATGTGCCAAGCTTTGATTCTGATATTGTTAAAAATAGTGCATTTGTGCTATTGAATTATATCGAAGATAGTTTACTGCGTTTTGATTTTTTGAGTAGGGATTTTGATAGGAAAGGTGGCTATTTTTTTTCTTACCTCAAATTAATTAAGTCAGAGCTGCGCTTTGTTTTGAAGCAAGAAGATTCTCATGTTCATATGGAGTGGCTTTCGTCGAGAGGGTTTAAAAGTATATTTGATGTTTCAAATCGAATTGATTTAATCCAATATTTGCATCGTTGCCGAACGCCAAATATTTATGAGTTGGTTAAGGCTGCAATAGAAAATGAAGATGATATTAACATTAGAATTTATTTTAAATATTTTTATGCATATTGGGTGAATAATTCGTTGCCCGTAGGTGAGGTTGTTAATGATATTAAAAAAATTGAAAATAAACCTACAGAAAAAATCGCTGCAGCGCAATTGTTTGATTATTCATTGTTTTTTTTACCTTGCGATATTTTCTATAGGTTTTTTGATTATTCTTTCCTGGAAAATCATTCAATTAAATCTTCTCGAAATATATGTAGGCTAATTACTGCCTATGTTAAGGGCGGTTATTTTGGTGATGACAGGTCTATCAGCTATTTTAGAGAGTCGCTTTGCTTGTCAGAAAAGGAACATTATTTAAGGTCAATGCTTCTATGGGCGGTTAATGATGTGAATAGTCATAGTGATGAGCTGGATAAAATTTTAGGAGTTAAGGTGGCCTTTGATTCACATGATAGCGAGATTTCAAAATTATCTAGGAATATTGATAAGGCTGCTGGCTGTCAACTTGTAGATATTTATAGTAAGATTAATTCCCTTCTTGGTTCTAATAGAGTTGTGAATTTTTTAATGGCCCGAGTTTTTGTTGAGCTTAGATATGATTTTCTTGAGATTGTAAAGACGAAACTTACTGAAAAGCAGCCTTTTGCCTTTGTTCGTTTGAGTGAAGGGGAGGGTTATTTGTTTGAGGGGTATGAATTTAGCCGGTACGATGCAATCAATAGGGAATTGCATTGGTGGGGAGGTGGGTTGGCCGACAGTTTACGCAAAGAAATTATTAGTGATTTTAATGATAGTTTATATTTAGCTGATGCTATTGGAATACCATCTATTTTTAGATTTTGGAGAGATTTGCCTTTGCAATCTAAAAAGCTAGATCTTTCTTTGCAGCTTAGAGGGATGTTGTCTGTTCTTCATGGCTTTAGTGATTTTCTAACGGCTTGTTCATTCTCGAAATTGGGGTATGTGCTTGAGGAAAAGTCAAACGTCTTCCTTTTTAATAAGAACGCTGTATTGGACTTGGCGCGCAGTGCTAAAAAGATAGTTTTCGTATCCTCAGTTTCTGTTTCCTCTCTTCGGCTGTTTCTTGATGGATATGATGTGCAATATATTTCAATACCAACTCATCATAGAACCTCTTTGACTAATGGTTATATATCATCTGACAAACGCCTGCCTTATATTTATAAGGATATAATTAACCTAATTACACAAGCTAGTGGGCCAGGTGTTCTTGTTCTTGTGTCTGCAGGAGTTATCGGTAAGTTGTTTGTTCTATATGCAAAAAAATATGGCGCGGTTGCTTTGGATATAGGTGAATGTGCCGATAGGTATCATTTGGGTGTGTGTTAATTTAAGTAATCGGGCGAAGTTAATTGATATAAAGTCCAGCTTGGTTATAAACACGTTTTTGAAAAATTCAGGTTTTTCGGTGCACCAGTTTTTCAGCATCTGTCCGGGTGAGGTGTGCTTGAACGCGCGTTGAGGGATCTGGCGGTTGTAGGTCTGGCGTACTGTTTGAGCGTGGCTTAACAATTTGCATGGGCGCGGCCTGATCCATGTGGTTGAGGAAGGCCATGCCGTTGTCTTCGCTTTGATCGGCGTAGATGTACATGAATACTCAGCGCGTCGCACGGTCGATGACCACGAACAGATAACTGCTCTTCTCCAGTGTCGTGTTACCGCGTGTTTACCAATATTTTTTGACTAGTTTTGAAAGGTTGAAATATGAAATCGCCGTACGAAAGTTTGCCGCCCAGACAATTTTGGAAACTCGCGATTCCTGATAGCGCAAATTTGGTCGATGGTATATATATCAAACGTTTTTCGCTTGTGGGAAAGTGGATCGCCACCGCAGGTAGTTGTTTTTCGCAAGTGAATCGCCCCGGGAATCGCAGAGGCCATTTTGTTTGAGTCAGGCGGTGATGGCCTGCTCGGTTTGACAGCGGAAGTAGTTTGCCTCAGCTTCGGCAGGAGGAATATATCCAATGGGCTCAAGCAATCGATGATGATTGAACCACGAGACCCATTTGAGCGTTGCCAATTCGACGGCCTCCTTGGACTTCCACGGGCCGCGCCGGTGAATGATTTCCGCCTTGTAGAGGCCGTTGATCGTCTCAGCGAGGGCGTTGTCATAGCTATCGCCCTTGCTGCCGACGGAGGGCTCGATGGCGGCTTCGCCGAGGCGCTCCGAATAGCGAATCGAAACATACTGTGCACCCCGGTCGCTATGATGGATCAGCGTGTTTCGATCCGGCTGACGGGTGTACAGGGCCTGCTCCAGCGCATCCAGAACAAAGTCCGTGTGCATGCTCCGACTGACGCGCCAGCCGACGATATGGCGGGCAAAGACGTCAATGACGAAGGCGACATAAACGAAGCCCTGCCAGGTCGAAACGTAGGTGAAATCCGCGACCCACAACTGATTCGGACGCGTTGCCGAGAGCTGCCGATTGACGCGATCCAGGGGACACGGCGCTGCCGGGTCCGGACGCGTCGTCTTCACCGCTTTGCCGCGCATGGCGCCGCGCAATCCTTGCTGGCGCATGAGGCGTTCAACGGTGCAACGGGCGACAGCAATGCCCTCCCGGTTAAGTTGCCGCCAGACCTTGTCGGCACCATAGACCTGAAGATTGACCTGCCAGACGCGTTCGATCTCGCTGACCAGCCTTTCATCGCGCTGGGCGCGAGCGCAACGCAATTCCGGATTTCGCTGCCGTGCGGCATGGCGCCGATACGCGGATGGGGCAACCTGCAACTGCTGGCAGATTGGCTCGACCCCAAAACGTTCTCGGTGCTCGTCGATAAAGGCCTTCACGATTTGAAGCGGCGGTCGAACTCCGCCTGGGCGAAAAACGCACTCGCCAGTCGCAAGATCTCATTGGCCTTCTTCAGTTCGCGGTTCTCGCGTTCCAGTTGCTTGATCCGGTCAGCTTCTGCGGTGGTCGTCCCGTCACGCTGCCCGGTATTCCGCTCGTATTGCCTCACCCAATTGCACAGCGTCTGCGCACTCCAACCGATCTTCGGGGCAATAGATTCGATGGCTGCCCATTGCGATCCGTGGTCACCGCGCGACTCGAACACCATCCGCACAGCACGTTCCCGAACTTCGGGGGAAAACTTCGTTGATTTCTTCATCGTGGCTCCATCTTCTCAAAGAAGGGAGCCTCCTCAAAACCGGAGCGATTCAAAGTTCGTGAGTTCTGAATCCATCATCACACACGTTACGCCTGTCAGCGGGAACGTCTTTGCCGATTTGGGGTTTGAACCCGATGAGGCCGCAAGGCTTCTGGCTGAAACAGATGCAATCATCTCCGGGAAGCTGGCTATCAAGAATTCATTGATGAACGAGCTTGCAGGGTGGATTGAAACGAAGAAGCTCAAGTAGGCTGAAGCGGCAGAAATCCTTGGCGTAACGCGCCCGCGTATTTCTGATGTCATCAACAAAAAGGCCATTAAGGAGGCTTGAACTATGAAAATTGCAGTAATCGGTTGCGGCTACGTCGGTCTCTCCAATGCCCTGTTGCTGGCGCAGCAGCATGAGGTGATTGCGCTGGAGGTGGATGCGCACAGGGTGGATTTGCTCAACCGGCGGCAGTCGCCGCTTGAGGATGCGCAGATTGTGGATTTTCTGACGAATCCGTCGCTGCGTTTTTCTGCCACGCTGGATAAACAGGCCGCCTTGGCCGGGGCGGATTGGGTCATCATTGCGACGCCGACGGATTACGATCCGCTGACCAACTTCTTCAATACCCGCACGGTTGAGGCCGTGGTGCGCGATGTGATGGCGATTAACCCGCAGGCGGTAATGGTGATTAAATCGACCGTGCCGGTGGGTTTTACCGAGCGCCTCAAGCGGGAAACGGGGTGCGCGAACATGCTCTTTTCACCCGAGTTTCTGCGTGAGGGCAGGGCGCTGCACGACAACCTTTACCCCAGCCGTATTGTGGTGGGGGAGCGTTCGGCGCGTGCTCAGGCGTTTGCGGATTTATTGCTGGCAGGGGCGCTGAAGAAAGATGTACCCGTGTTGCTGACGGATAGCACGGAAGCAGAAGCAATCAAATTGTTTGCCAATACCTACTTGGCGATGCGCGTGGCGTTTTTCAACGAGCTGGATACCTATGCGGCCGTACATGGCCTGGATACCCGGCAGATCATCGAAGGCGTGGGGCTGGACCCGCGCATTGGCAGCCATTACAACAACCCCAGCTTTGGCTATGGCGGCTATTGCCTGCCCAAGGACACCAAGCAGCTTCTGGCTAACTACAGTGAGGTGCCGCAAAACCTGGTGCAGGCCATCGTGGATGCCAACCGCACGCGCAAGGATTTCGTGGCCGAGGACATTGCCCGCCGTAATCCCAAGGTGGTAGGCGCGTACCGCTTGGTGATGAAGGCGGGCAGCGATAATTTTCGCGCTTCAAGCATTCAGGGGGTGATGAAGCGTTTGAAGGCCAAGGGCATCGAGGTAGTGGTGTATGAGCCGGTACTGGAATCGCCGCACTTCTTCAATTCTCGCGTGGTGCGGGAATTGGCCGAGTTCAAGCGCATCAGTGATGTGATCGTGGCCAACCGCCACACGGTGGAACTGGAAGATGTGGCGCAGAAGGTCTATACGCGGGATTTGTTTGGTGGGGATGGGTAGGCGGAGCAAGGCCGATTATTGATTTCATGGCACCCCCAGGTGGAATCGAACCACCAATTCGCCCTTAGGAGGGGCGTGTTATATCCATTTAACTATGGAGGCAGGCCAGATCAGGCAGCGGGGCGCATTGTACCGGTTGGGCTGCGCTTCGGGTAGCGCGGCGGGCGCTGCGGCGGCACGAAATGTGCCGGCCTGGCGCGTCAGGGCTGGGCGCGCAGGACGCCATAGATCAGGATGTGGCGTTGCAGGATGGGATCGAAAGCGGCGGGGACGATGGCGAGCGCGTGGGTTTCGCTGCTCGCATCATGGGTGTGGAGCCATTCGCCAGCGGCGGCGTGGGCTTCGGAAAAACTGGCAAACAGCGCATCCAGGGCTGTGTCGCGTACGGGCAGGAAGGTTCTGCTGGTGCGATCCAGGAGTTGATCGTGATCTAGGCGTTGTACGGCGTAGCCGCCGGCAGGGCGGGGTAGCGGCAGAGTGTCCAGGTCGAAAGGATCGCCGAACGCGGCGGCGGGAATTGGCGGGCGCAGGGCCATCGAATCATTCGTCGACATCGAGGTCAAGCATGTGGCGCAAGACCAGAATGCGGTCTTTCAGCGCCAGTTTTTTCTTTTTCAGGCGGCGAGTCAGTATTTCATCGGCATGGCTGAGGCGGTCCAGATGTGCGACCTCGAGATCGAGGTTGCGGTGTTCTGTTTCCAGTTGGTACAGTTTGTGGCGGATGTCGGTGATTTCAGCTTCGGTAAGAGGACGCAAAGTCACAGGGCACTCCTGACAGCGGCGAGGGTTTTGCTTAGAATAACCGAACCAATCAATAACAGGAGGAGAACAACATGCAACATCACATCATCGTTTCCTTTGGCAAGGACGCCGAGTACGAGTACCGCTTGTCCGCGCCAGGTGCCGCCGACGAGGCGCGTCAGTGGTTCGATCGGGAGTTCGTCAAGCTGGAGTGCGATGTAGCGACACCGACCGGCAAGATTCTTGCGGTCGACCGCATCCTGAGCGTTGCCAAATATGCCGGTAACGATCGTTTCAAGACCGATGCCGCTTGGGGAGAGCAGTTCGCCAAGAACACGGCGGCGATTCTGGGGCGTGACCTGATCCGGGTCGATGTCGAGCAATACAGCATCGGCTATTGATTCAAGCTGGCAGCAAAGTGAGCAAGGCTTTTGTGCGTGAAAGCGATGGCGATGAGGAAGAGGCCCTCTCGCCCGCTTTGCGTATTCCACCCGGCGCGCGCAATTACATTACGCCTCTCGGGCATGCGCGCCTCAAGGAGGAATTGGAAGAACTCGTCAAGCGCGAGCGCCCGCGCATCGTCGAAATCGTTGCCTGGGCCGCGTCCAACGGGGATCGCTCGGAAAACGGCGATTACATTTACGGCAAACGCCGTCTGCGCGAAATCGACCGGCGCATTCGCTTCCTCACCAAACGCCTCGACATTGCCGAAGTGGTCGACCCGCTGCAGCAAGGCGACAACGACCAGATATTCTTCGGTGCGACGGTCACTTTGAGCGATACAGAAGGGCAGGAGCAGACCTACAGCATCGTCGGTATCGATGAGGCCGATGCCAGCCTCGGGCGCATCAGTTGGATCTCGCCGCTGGCTCGAGCCCTCATCAAATCCCGCGAAGGCGACAGTATCCGCTTCCAGAGCCCGGCTGGCGTGCGCGAGATCGACATCCTGGAAGTGCGCTACGAAACCCTGGCGTAAGTCGCAGTTTCGCCGCGTACGGCAAGCGTTGCAACTGCCATGGGTGCCAAGGTTAAAAAAATTTCGTCTGACCCTCTTGACGGATTTTTTTTGCTGGGTAGAATGCGCGGCTTCCTTGGAT